>Ga0075629_158_pt1 | contig 5583 bp, 4 predicted proteins | sample RifGroA1_FD_68381 | JGI IMG/M metagenome (GOLD analysis project Ga0075629, IMG submission 68381) | Microgenomates (Curtissbacteria) bacterium GW2011_GWA1_40_16 | reverse complement strand
TGCCAGTTGTCACATCAGTGGCAGTGCTGGGTAGCTACGCTGGTAACTGAGAAGCGCTGAAAGCATCTAAGCGCCAAACAGGCCCCAAGACTAGATATCTTAGACCCGTTGTAGACTACGACGTCGCCCGTATGGGCGCCCTGTACCATTTGGTACAGGGGATAGGCACCAAGTGTAAAGACAGTAATGTTTGTTCCCGCCAAGCGGGAGGCTAAATCAGTTGGGTAGTTAGGTAGATGGATAGTTTGGTGGTTTTCGCCGAAGGCGAAGGCTGATATCGAACAATCGAACTACTGACTATCTAACTAATTTTTCAGCTTAGGTGTACTAATAGGTCAAAATACCCTTTTTCCATTCAGTTTCGAAGACTTTCAAAAGTTATCGCTTTTAAAAGATTTTTGCTCGAAATTATTAACGTCTTTACTTTTCAATTAGAGGAGTTCTTATGAAAGAAAGAGCGACAGATGAAAATTCCCAAATCAGGGAGCGGGCAGCGGGGGAGCTTGTCAAACTTCTGACAAATCATCGAGAAACATCTGCAATACTCGGCGAATTGACAAGTCAGCTAGAAGACTTCTCGTCTCCGAGCGAAATTTTTGTATTCATTAAGGACCTTGGGCTTTCGCAAAGAAACGAAACGGCTATTGGTAAGGTGGTTGCGCTTTCTGTATCCCTTGTAGGGGCGGGCAGAAAAGGGATCTCGGAAGCTTCGCAAGAGATAGGTGCTGCTTTACTGAACTCCCAGATACTAGTACCTGAATATCTGGTGCAAAGCAATTCTTGACATTATCAAGATAAATAGGTTTCAATATAGTTATAGGTTTCAATATAGTTGTGTCCAGCGGCTATTAGAGGGCTCTTAGCCATAAGCTGCAATTTGTTCCCGAGAGGGATTATTTTTTTGGAGAAAAATATATGGGAAATACAGAAAAAGAACATTCCAGTTACGATATCAAAGATCTAGAAGTTTACAGCCAGGAATTGCCTCTAAGAGCTTTGAAGATATTAAAAGGGGTGGTGAATGAACATCCGGCTACTAGAGCGATCATGATGACAGCGTGTGGAGAGAGTGTACAAGGTTTAGCAGGTGCGAGATGTTTATCCGAATTTGGATTAGCACTGCAAGTGATATTTGGAGAAGAAACAACAGATATACTGGAAGTGGTGAAAGAAGACCTCGGTGATTTAACAAATAGCCATTTCTTAAGAATTTTGCATGGGAGATATGGTATGCGTTTAAGTGAGATTTATCGTGAACATCCGGAGATAGTTTTAGAAGTAAATGATATGAGAATTACCGCTATAAACTTGATTAAAGGTGTTCAAGGTTTGCTAGAGATGTCTGACTCTTCCCCTGTTTTAATTTCTGGCCAATCGTACTAGTTGAAAATTTGATTAATTCTTGTCGTTTAAGTAAAATGTGTTTCGCTGGTGTTGCGTTAAACGCGACTATCGAGTTAGACTCGGTGACTGGAGCCCTCCTTCGCTCAGCAAAGCAGAGCTACGGAGAGTCAACGATATTTCGAACCTTAAAAAAACAGAATTGTCTTGGTGATTTGAGCGATACGGTACCACTCCATACTCGCCTCGCTTCGGCGAAGCGGGCCATCCCGTCATCGCCAGGGCAATTCTGTTTTTTGATGCCCTGCGATCCTCCCCCGCAGAGCGGGGTAATCCCATAGCAGGGTTGCACCCTTAAAGGGTTGTTAAAACAAGCTAATTCGACCACTTTTTTTATTTTCAGAAACCTGATAGAATAGCGGGCAATTAGGTCAGTAGGTAAGTAGGTCGGTAGGTCACTACCATGAATTTAATATTTCCCACTAACCCACAATCCCGCGAACCTAAAAACCTAAAAAAGGAAGTGATTATGGTTGGTTCAAAAATCACAAGACACAAATTCACGCAAATCTTCTAAACATTTAGGGTCTTTAGCCAAATTATCGTTTGCTGATCTTTTGGAGACTGACGAGCATCAAGTTCGAGCTCTAAAGCGTGGGCAAGAAGTTTCCGGAACGATAGTTTCTGTTTCTCCTTCCGAAATTTTGGTTGATATTGGTGCTAAAGCCGAAGGGATTATTTCCAGCCGGGAACTGGCAGCCGCTTCTGATATTATTTCCAAGCTTTCCGTTGGAGACAAGCTTGATGCTAATGTGCTTTATCCGGAAAATGATGCCGGCCAAGTTGTTTTATCCTTGAGAAAACTTTCCCAGGATGTTAGATGGGGTGAACTTGAGGAGAAAAAAGATACTGATGAGCAAATCGAAGTTGTAGCGGTGGAAGTTAACCGCGGCGGGGTTATTTGTGATTATTTCGGGATACGCGGGTTTTTGCCGGCTTCACAGTTGGTTTCTGCGCCGGCTAGACTTACCGATCTTATCGGTAAGTCTTTAGCTGTCAAGGTTATTGAGGTTGACAGAAAGACCAACAGGCTAATTTTTTCTCAGAAGCGGCCTGATACAAAAGATTTAGGTAAAATTCAAGAGCTTCTCAAAGAGGTTGAGATAGGGCAAAAGTTGCAGGGTGTTGTGGCTGCAGTGTTACCTTTTGGGATATTCGTGGAAGTAGAAGTTGGGCAAGTAGGTAATTTGGTCGGTAGGTCGGTAGGAAGAAAAAAACCTACTGATCCACAAACCCAAAAACCTAAAGACCTGTCTAAATTAGAGGGCCTTGTTCATATTTCGGAGATTTCCTGGGAGAAGGTGGAGGATGTAGGCAGGTACTTTAAGGTTGGGGATATTGTTGATGTACGTTGTCAGAATTACACCATATGGTGTAATTGTAAGTCTTGAAGGGGGCGTAGAGGGACTAATCCATATGTCAAAAATCCCCCCAAATGTTGAGTACCAAGTCGGTCAGAAGATAAATTGCACAGTTGAATCGATCGAAAGCAAGGCCAGAAAGATTGCTCTGGTGCCTGTTATTCGCGAAAAACCGGTTTTGTATAGGTAAGTGGGCAAGTAGGATTGTAGGATAGTAGGGAAAAAACGAAGTGACCCGAATATATTCCCATTTTGTCTGCCCTTCGACTTCGCTTGGGGTAAACCAGCAATTATGAAGCAACATTCGACTTTCATTTGTCAACAGTGTGGGTATCAATCACCGTCTTTTCTTGGCAAATGCCCTGAATGCGGGGAGTGGAATAGCCTTGTCGAGACTGAAGTCTCTGACGAGAATTTAATCCGCCGCTCTGGCGGAGAAAATTTAAAATTCGAGGAGAAATTATTTAAGCTGTCGGATGTCAAATCAGAGAAAATCAAGCGGTTCTCTACGGGTTTTAGTGAGTTTGACAGGGTTTTAGGCGGTGGGCTAGTGCCGGGCAGCCTTGTTCTTATTTCCGGTGATCCCGGGATAGGTAAAAGTACCTTGCTTCTGCAAACGGCGATGAGGATAACGAATTTCGGAAAACTCGGAAAACTCAGAACATCGGAAAACTCAGAACGTCAGAAAGTCAGAACATCTGATAAGCAAAGCTTGCGATCCTCCCCCGCAAAGCGGGGTGTGGGTCTAAAAACTGACTCTCTGAAACTCCGAAATACTGAGTATTCTGAGTGTTCCGTCCTTTATGTTTCCGGAGAAGAATCAACTAATCAGGTCAAGATGAGAGCAGAAAGGCTTGCAGGCTCAAAAGGAGGTCTTGCGGGTAAAACTGCGCAAAATCTTTATATAATGGCCGAGACCGATATTGAAGTTATCGTTGCAGCCTGCAAAAAGCTTTCTCCGGCGCTTTTAATTGTTGATTCAATTCAGACACTAACGTCACAACGCCTTACAGGTTCGGCGGGTAGCGTGGGACAGCTTCGCGAATGTGCCCAGGTTTTGCAAAGACTTGCAAAAAGTGGGAAAACTGCGGTTTTTGTGGTCGGTCATGTTACTAAAGAGGGGGCAATTGCCGGGCCCAAAGTCTTGGAGCATATAGTCGATTGTGTTTTGAACCTGGAGGGTGACGAAATGCACGCTTTCAGAATTTTAAGATCTACCAAAAACAGGTTCGGATCAACCTTTGAAATCGGAGTTTTTGAGATGCAAGACGCTGGAATTGTCGAGGTTGACAACCCTTCCAAGATATTTCTTGAGGAGCGTTTTGAGGGAAGGGCCGGCAGCGTAGTTTGTGCGACAGTTGCCGGAGGCAGACCGATACTCGCCGAAATTCAGGCTCTTTGCACCCAGACTGTGTTTGCCGTACCGACAAGAAGGGTGACCGGGCTTGATTTTTCCCGGGTTCAGATTGTGATTGCAGCACTTTCCAAAGCTGTCAAGCTGTCTTTTGCGAACCTTGACGTGTTTGTAAATGTTGCCGGCGGTCTTAAAATTGTTGAGCCGGCCGCAGATTTAGCCTGTGCTCTGGCGGTAGCTTCGGCAGCCTTAGATAAACCAATAAAAGCACAAGTTTGTGTATTTGGCGAAGTAGGCCTTTTGGGTGAGGTGAGGCAGGTTGTGAATACAAAAGTGAGGCTATCAGAAGCAAAAAGGCTTGGTTTTGATGATATTGTTTTTAGCGAGCGTTTTAAGACGCTTGAAGAAGCAATAGGGTACGCGATACATGGTGAATAAATATAATTCAAATTTTAAATATCAAAAATCAAAATTACATTTCAAAATTTAAAATTAAAAGTCGAGTCTAACTCGACTACCATAATTTTGACCTTTGCATTTTAACTTGTTAATTAGCAGTTTACTTCCCTATATATATACTTCTATATCATTTAGCCTTGAATTTTTGCTGCTGAGAGTCTAAAGTCTAACGTCCAAGACTTTGGTCGTTAGTTGTTCTATGTTAGTCTGAGATAGTGCTAAATCTCTTATTACAGTAGGATAATCGTAATGAACATATCAATAATAATAACTCTAGGCTTCCTTTTTTAAGCTTGTGTTTTAACTATCGGTTAAATAGGGGACTTGACAAGAGTTATAGAGGGTGCTAAATTCTGTTGGCAGGCTGAATTATTGCGTCTTTGTTTTTTAACAAAAGGCGCCAAAGAAGAGCGCTGAGCTCTTCTTTTATCTCTAGCAATGCTCTTTTGAGGTGTAAGGGAAGCGACTTAGGGCAGCTAAGTTGCTTTCCTTTTTTAGATTAGAACACTTCTTTCTACTTTGTCAAGTGTCTTAAAAATTGGATTGTTACAATAGTCCAATTTTTTGCATCCCCACGTTATTTTGAGTAATAAGATTCCCACAAATTGAGTAAAATTGATGTTCGGCTTGTCAGGGTAACCGTTTAGATTGGAAAACTCAGAATACTCGGTAAATCAGCACGTCGGAAAGTCGGTAAGATCGGTACAGCAGTAAGTCAGAGATAATCAGTAAAGATCGACTGGTCAGAATCCGAAACACTGGCAATCTGATTTACTGAGTAAACCGATTCACCGAAATTCTGATTATCTGGCTGACTGACTTGCTGAGTTTTCCGATCTGATCATGTTTGACCCCGTTGAATCTTACTTCTTGCCTTTTCAGTATTATTCATACACGGTTCGAAGAGCGATTTTTTACGGGGTTTGACACCACGTCTGACGTGGTTTGACATATTAATTTCGATAGTGTATAGTCCACAGGCGTTTGCCAATAGGTGAGCGTCTGCCC
>Ga0075629_155_pt1 | contig 6117 bp, 7 predicted proteins | sample RifGroA1_FD_68381 | JGI IMG/M metagenome (GOLD analysis project Ga0075629, IMG submission 68381) | Microgenomates (Curtissbacteria) bacterium GW2011_GWA1_40_16 | reverse complement strand
CTTGGCCCCACAAGAGACATATCGCCTACCAAAACGTTAATAATCTGAGGCAGTTCATCCAGGGAAAACTTTCTGATTATTTTTCCAAATGGCGTGATTCTAGGATCATCGGCAAGTTTAAAACTGCCTTTTTTGTATAAAGCCAAAAGTTTGGGATTTTTCAGTAAGTATTTTTCGGCATGAACCGTTTTGCCTTTGATTTTGTACATTCTCATGCTCCTGAATTTAAGCATCTTAAAGAGCCTGCCGCCTTTCCCGACTCTTTCGGGCGTGTAGAATATTGGACCTTCAGACATAAGTTTGATGCCTGCAACCACCATAATCATCAGAGGCGAGAGGATAACCAATGCCACCATACTTCCGCAGATATCTATCGTCCTTTTGGAAAAATCGTAAAACATCCCGAAAATTTGAAGGTTATTATAGGTGCTGATCTTTTTTTGCCTCTTTAAGTTTATCCACGATCTTTTTAACTTCTGAGATTCGATCTTTCTGGCTTATAAGCAATGCGTCTTCTGTGTCTACAATTATTAAACTTTCAAGCCCGATTGTTGCAACTATCTTACCTTTAGCATTAGCGTAAATTAAGCAATCTCGGCTGTCAATATCAAAAACTTCACCCTGGATTACATTGTCTTTGGCATTTTGTGAAAGCTCATCTTTCAATATATTCCACGCACCAATATCTGACCAGCCTAAGTCGGCAGACAGAACTACGATTTCAGCAGGATCAATTTTTTCAAATAGCGCAAAATCAATAGAGATTTTTTCAAAAGTCGGGTAAATTTTTTTGACTGTCTCTTCTTGATTGTCAGACTCCCAAGCTCTTTGTATTTTTGCAAGACCTTCGTAAACTTTTGGCGCGTGTTTTTGGTAGAGGTCAAGCATTTTTTGGGCCGGCCAAACTTTGTAACCTGCGTGCCAAAGATATGCCCAGCTTTGAAGAAATTTTTTCGCCTTTCTAAGATCCGGCTTTTCGACCTGCTTAACATATTCAAAAACCGCGAGTCCATCTAATTTTTTGATCATTTTGCCGATCTTTATATAGCCGACATGTGTATTGGGGTAGGTTGGATTGACGTCGATTGAGACAATTTTGCCTGTATCTTTACTGTACTCATAGGCTGCTTTTAGGGCCTTTATAAATTCCTTGTCGTGTTTAACCAAATGATCGGCAGCCCATAAAGATGCAACAATCGGATTTTTGAATTTTTGGTCCAAGACAGCCGCCGCATAGCCTACAGCGGCAAGCGTATCCCTCATCTCAGGTTCGATAATGATATTTTCTAAAGGGAGCAACGGTTCCTGCTCTACAACTAAACCAACGTACTGTCTGCCTGTTATAACAAAGACATCTTTAATCGAAAAGCCTTTTTTTATCCGGTCAAGAGCCTGCTGAAACATTGATTTTTTGCCAACCAGAGGCTGAAATTGCTTTGGTTTGTCCCTACGGCTTGCGGGCCACATTCGCGTCCCCGTACCGCCGCAAAAAAGGGCTATTTTAAACTCCGACTGTCTTTTTTGCATGTTCTTCTATATATGTTTTTAAATCCCGAACAAAATTTTCTTTTGAAAACCGAAGCACATTTTTTCTACAGGCTGTTTCTGACCATTTTATCCGACTTGAGTACTCGATTGCATCTTTTAGGGATTCGTCTGATTGCTCTTCGAAAAACAAGCCTGTTTTTTGCCCAACAACTATTTCCGCTTGACCGCCTTTTTTGTATGCAATCACGGGAATACCGCTAGCTTGCGCCTCAACAATACTTATACCAAAATCCTCCTCTTGAGTAACAAGTAAAGCTTTGGCGTTCTGATAAAGAACTTTGAGTCTTTCTTTGGCAACTCTCCCTTCAAATTTCACATTAGCTTTTTTTCTCTTGGCAATCTGCCGTAATCTGCTTTTATCTGAACCGTCACCGGCAATTATCAAATGGCTACCCAGTTCGGCAACGGCTCTAATTGCAATTTCTATTTTTTTCCATCCAACTAATCTTGTAACGATCAAAAAATAATTTTTACTTTTAAGCTCCCAATTGTGAACTTTTGGAACAACATAATAGTCAAGATCGGCGTAGGGATAAATGACAAATGATGACCTATTATAATGATTTTCAATTCTTCTTTTAACATTTTGCGTTGAGCCATGACAAATATGGTTTAAAAACTTTTATTAAAAATTTAGGCAAATATTTTTTTTGCATCTTGTCATCCAACAGAAACCTCGGAACATTATTTGCATAACATATATGAACGGTTCCGGGCTTTGTAATTGCCGATTTGGCAAAACGGGTTGTTGATGAGATTACCAAATCAAATCCGTCAAAATTAAAACTTTCAAAAGTAAGCGGGTAAAACGGCAGTAATAATTTATAAAATTTAGATGCAAATGGGATTTTTTGGATAAAAGAAGTTATAACTCTTTCACGACTTACCGATTCCGGCAGTTTATCCCAATCAACAAGAGACGTGAAGACTGGAGCGCTGGGCCAGATTGAAGCAATAGCAGCAAACAGACTCTCCGCCCCTCCAAGTTGGCAAAAATCGTCGTGAACCAGAGCAATTTTAAGACTTGCAGGCATACTAAAGTAATTTGAGGAATTCTTCCAAAGTTAGATTCGCCTCTTTAATAATTCCTGAAAGCAAGCCCTTTTTGAGTGTTCTCGCGTGGATTGGTACGGAAACTATTCTTTTGGTTTCTGGATGCCACAAAATTAGATGGCTTCCTGTTTGTCTGGCTTTGACAAAACCAGCTCGCTTTAGTGCCTTAACAACCCTGCTTGGCATTACTATCGGGAGTTTAGGCATTTTTAAAGACTAGGTTGAAAGACTTCGACTTTGGAGATGACTACCTCTTCTGATTCGTGAGGAATTTCCTCACCTTTATCTTTCAGTACAGCCAAATACCCGGAAATTGCATCTTTGATCATTCTGGATGCTTCCTCAAAAGTTTCACCTTGGCTTAAACAGCCTGGTAGAGCAGGCACAGATGCCACATAACCGCCTTCTTCTGAAGGTTCAAAAACAACCGTATATTTCAAGACTTTTTTGACTCTTTGCTTTTTCATTAAGTGAATTAAACTGCGAATTTATTTATGAGATCTTTTGCTTCTTTTTTGGTAATTTTTTCTCCCTCAAGACGTGTAGTGTGATAAAGATCATTAGCAAGTAATTTCTTGAAATTAGGCTTTTTGCCACTTACGACATAGCGCTGCTTGTAACGCTTGAAGGCTATTAACAAATTTCTATTTGTTCGTGCAGTCATAGTGTTATTATACCAGCTTCAAGAAGCAAAATTTTGTTCTTTAGGTGTTATCCGTGACATAATTTCGAGTTCAATTTCTTTTCTTAATTTCTGTTTTGCTTTTGTATCAGTTTGCTTCCACTTTTTGTGAGGTTTACAAAGACCGCAAGTTGACTTCCTCCTAACCATAAGAAAATATACTAACATAATGGAAAATATTATTCGACGTTCTTCTAAGGACTTCTTAGTATTCGGTTCAATAGTTTGAACTATTGAACTATATGAAAGTTAAAATGGTTTTGAGAAGTATTTGATGACTATTCAATAAATAAGATCCACTAGAATGCAAACTCGACCGATAAACCAAAATTGCCACAGTTTTTAGTTGAAGATGATTACAGCGTTAATTTAGGACTTACAGGTAGAATAGATTTTTGCCCCTGTGTTAATTCTTTGTAGATTATTGGATTTGTTGCAATGAAATCATGGTTTTTATAGTTATAAGAGTTAAAACCTATGTTTGCAACAACTCCGCCTGCCTCCTTAACTAACACTCCACCTGGGGCATAGTCGTAATCGTCCCCATAAGGATTGATACATATCCTGCCTTCTAATTTTCCAGATGCGATCAATCCGTATTCGTACCCGCAAGAAATGGTGTGGAAAATTGTCGTAACTTTTTTAAGCTCTAAATACTTTTTAACTGTTTCTTCATCATCAAGCCTGGATTCGATTGATATGTACGATTCAGACAGAGACCTATCACTTACCCTAATTGGCTTACCGTTCAATTTCGCTCCTTGATTTTTCGAGGCTGAAAAAACTTCTCCCGTAACGAAATTGTTTATGACGGATAGAACTACTTCCCCTTTGTCTATAAGAGCAATCATTGTTGTGCAAACGGGGATACCCCTTATGTAATGTGCAGTTCCGTCAATAGGATCTACTAACCAAAACTTATCCTTTTTATTGCTATTTCCACTTTCCTCACCAACAAATCCTATCAAGGGAGTTTCGGTAGACAACCGTTTAGCTATAAGATTTTCTGCTTTTACGTCCAAGTCAGTGACTACATCAGGACCCGATGGCGATTTTTGCCTGACGACTTCTATCTTCCCAAAGTGTGGCTTGAGTAGGACTCCTGCCTCTTTAGCAATGCCTACTGCAACGGATTCAAGCTCTTGCATTTCAACCTCTCTTACTTTATCAGGCTCAGTCATAAATGTGAATAATAGCACATTGGCAATTTAACTGGTGCAATTATTTGATTAGACAGAAAAGTTGCAAGCGCTGTAGAAAAATAACCTGATTACTGTGCTGATTCGTAAACCCTCAAAGTCTCCTGGGCCATTTTTTGCCATGAATATTTTTTAACTAGCTGTTTCCCCTTCTCAACAAGGTCAGTCCTTGTTTTTGTATCATCTAATACTTTTTCAATTTTCATTGCTATATCATTTGCGTTTTTGGGATCAAAATAAACTGCAGCATCCTCATAAATCTCCTTTAGTGTGGGGATATTTGAACAAACAACTGGAATTTTTGCAGCCATTGCATTTAAGCCTGGTATACCAAAACCCTCGGAAAGGGAAGGAAACACATAAGCTGCTGCATGACCAAACAATATCTTTAACTCTTTTGCTTCTAGATACCCGGAAAGAATGACACGAGACTTAAGATCTCTTTTTGCAATCTCTCCTCTCAACCTTTCAAAAAAAATATCCCGTGGGCAAACGATAACCAAATGAGTGATGAGTGACCCCGCTTCGCCCAAGCTTCGCGGGGCGAGTGAGTGACCCCGCTTCGCCCAAGCTTCGCGGGGCGAGTGAGTGATGAGTATCTTGAAAGCATCAAGAAGTTTTTCAAGATTTTTGTGGGGGTAGGCATTACCAACATAAATAATGTATGGCTTTTTAATTTTAAGCTTCTTAAGTAAATTTTGAGTTTTGAATTTGGGTTTTTGAGTTTGGTTAAAGTATTCTTGCTCTGCCGCCTCGTAAGTAATTGCTACTTTGCCTGGATCTATTTTGAACGCATTGATTAACATTAAAAAATTTTTTGTTGATGTTGATTGTTCTGAAAACTGATGGTGGATCAAATCGTGTATCGTAACCACAAACTTTCCCCTATACAAAACCGGCATGTTAAAATGCGGAACATGCACAAGATCCAGTTTTTCCCCTGAAAAGACGCCTGCCAGCTTTAATTGCTCCTCAAATGAATACCATCTGACATCTGCAAGAACTTTTTTAAAATTTTTGGGTAGTTTAAGAAAATTCCAGTTTTTGCTTCTTAAAAAAATACAGTATTCATTTTTTTTATCTATTTTGGCAAGGTTTAAAATCAGCTTTTCGGTATACTTACCCAAACCTGTACCTTCGGGTCCCACAAATCTTGCATCTATTCCAATCTTCTCTTGCATCTATTCCAATCTTCATAAATCGAATTGCAGTTTCAGAAGTCTAACCGTTTCAAGGATTTTTACCCCCGTCAAAACAAACCATCTTACAATTGACGGGTACACAGTCTTATAGTGTTTTTCATAGAAAAGACGCATAGCGCGTGTTGATTCTTTGAGTACCCTTCTTTTTGATTCTTTCGTTGCTTTCGAAATCTTTTTGGAAGAATCTTTTATCCCGGAAGAGGCGCCCTTATGGTGAATAATTTTAGTAATTGGCGTGTAGACTATACGATAACCTTTTTCTCTGAATCGCCAGCACCAGTCAAGATCCTCCCCATAAAAAAAGAAGTCTTCATCAAAATAACCGACTTTTTTAAGAGCCGAGGATCTTATCATCATGAAAGCACCGGCACAGGCATCAACCTCCTGCTCAATATTGTCGGGCATATAACCCATATAGTACTGATCGAAAATT
>Ga0075629_138_pt1 | contig 6245 bp, 3 predicted proteins | sample RifGroA1_FD_68381 | JGI IMG/M metagenome (GOLD analysis project Ga0075629, IMG submission 68381) | Microgenomates (Curtissbacteria) bacterium GW2011_GWA1_40_16 | reverse complement strand
TAAATGTTTTATCCAGATTGGCCATCCTCCCCACACACGCAATACTCGATATGAATATTTAGTATTATCGCGATAAAAAAGCTTTGATGAATATGAAAGGACCATAACAGATATGCCGTGATTGGTTAGCCAATTTGCCAGTGTGTTCGCATACGAAGCTGGGCCACCAATATCTGGATCAAAAATACCAGTGGCGATTAGAATGCTTTTCATAAGAATTGTTCGTATATTTTCTGCATAGAACCTGCAACGATTTCCCATGTGTATCGTTCTGCAACAAGTTTTTGTCCATTTTCGCGCAAGCGCTCCCGAAGCTCTTTGTTTGAAATTATTCTTATTAATTGTTTTGCAATATCTTTCGGATCTTCAGGATCGCAAATAAGTCCAGTCTCTTCGTGTTTTAGAAAATCACAAATACCGCCAATTAGCGGGCCAACAATCGGCACGCCACATGCCATTGCCTCTAAAAATGCCGTTCCCAGACCTTCAGATTTTGATGGACGCACAAAAACCATCGCTCTTCTAATCATTTCCGGAAGTTGTTCGTATTCAATTGTGCCTTTTAATGAAATATGACTTTCTAGTCTCTGCGTAGAAATAAATTGTTCCGCTTCTTTACGAAGTGGGCCGTCTCCGACAATAACAAGTTGCGCATTTGGTATTTGATCGCGCACAATCGTGAATGCATCAAGCAAAAGCAAAATGCCGTTTTTCGGGACAAGCCGTGACACGGTAATAATAATCGGATCATCTGACAATGTTGGCGCGGGAGTAAATAAATTAGCATCAACTCCGTTTGGAATCATCACGACCGAACGAGCTTTTTGTGACAATGCATATAATACAAGATAATTACTTATTGCAGTTACAAGTCGCGCACGACGAATAATTTTTGTTCTAAACCATTTTAATAGTGGTGGCTGTGCTGAAAGATTTTTACCTTCCTGAAGTGTTACAATAAATGGAATCTTTGGGAACATCCATGACACCAAGAGTCCGCCACCAGCAGCTTGAGACGCTTGATACGCATGTATGGCAGTATATTTATACTTTCTAATAAGACGAATTGCTGTGATAGCCATCATCACAGGCAAAAATATTTTTGGGAGAATAAATGAAAAATTAGAAAATCGCCCACCAGCTCTAAAAATATGAATATTTCCTATATTTTCTTGTGTTCGTGCCTCTCTGTTATATCTTCCAGTTACGATATCGAAATCAAAGCCAGCAAGTACGCCAGCAATACGCTGGATTGCCAGCTCGGAACCCCCTATGAGAGGGGCAAATGCGGTGGATAATATGAGGATTCTCGGACGCATTATGTGCGTTTCAGTTGCGTATTATGGTAACATGTTGGAGAATATATGGCTATGCATCGTATTTTATGTGTCATCACACAGGGAGAGATGGGTGGAGCTCAACGCTTCGTGGGTCAGTTGGCGGAAAATCTAGATTCCAATCAATTTTCCATTCATGTTATATGGGGAAAGCATACTGGAGACGGGATCGCGCATCTTTTGCCTCCTCATACAACGTGGAGCACGATTAAACATCTCGTTCGCAACCCGTCTCCGATAAATGATTTATTGGCAATCGGGGAATTGTCAAATCAATTTTGCACACGAAAGCCGGATTCAATTTTGCTTATTTCAAGTAAGGCGGGGTTTGTAGGATCTCTTGCGGCACGACGCGTACGATCTGCGCTGCCAAATACAAAAGTGATATATAGAATAGGGGGATGGACATTTAATGATCCGTGGCATCCTTGGCAAGGTCACATGTACCGTTGGATGGAAAAATTCAGCGCACGACTTAAGGATGTGATAGTGGTAAATAGCAGGCACGATCTTTTGCGGGCAGAAGAACTCGGGATTTGCCCACGCCAGAAACTTGTGTGTATTCATAATGGTATTGATCCGTTTTTGTCTCTTCCAAGCTCACAGGATGCGCGCGGAGAGCTTGAAACGCGTCTTGGTGTGTCATTTGACAATAGTCCTGTGGTTGGCACCATTGCAAATTTTTATCCAGCAAAAGATTTGGGCGTATTTATCCGTGCGGCGGCACGAATGGCAAATAATGTTCAATTTGTAATCATAGGAAGCGGACCATTACATAAAGATCTGGTTTCTCTTGTTAATAAATGTGGGCTTCAAAGGCGATTGCATTTTGCCGGAAGCATTTCAAGGGCATGGGAATTTTTGCCTGCATTTAACGCGTTTGCTCTTTCATCAAAAAAAGAAGGGTTCCCGTGGGCACTACTTGAGGCAATGACTGCACGACTTGCGGTAGTGGCAACTTCTGTTGGCGCTGTACCAGAAATGATTGATAGTGGTGTTAGTGGACTAATCGTGCCATCTGAAGATCCTTCTGCGCTTGCGGATGCATTGGGATTAATAATACGAGACCCGATTCGTGCGCAAAAACTTGGCATAGCCGCTCACCAAAGAGTGCTGGAGCAATTTAGCGTACAGCAAATGGTTGGTCGCTATACAAAGCTGTTTTTGGAATAAACCCCGTTAGAAACCAACAAGAAAGTTGGCTGGTTATTTGTGGGCGCACATACACGAATTCTGTCATATCATTAAACCGTATTGCTTTTTGGTTTCTAACGGGGTAAAAAGGTTTTTGTCCAAACTAAAACCCCCCTTTCGGGGGGGTTTAGTTTTCTCAGGTAATCAGAGTGATTACAGAGAGAGGGACTGCGATTGGTTGATGCCACCAAGTAGTGCATCACCGAACCAGTCATCCGTTGTGCCAGAGTGACTTGGGGATGAATTATCAGTCCACAAGAAGCTCGGGATCACATCGGTGTTCCATCCACCTGCAACTGCTCCACCAAGCCCAATTACAGTGCTCGGCGCAACAAATGTTGATCCGCTAGAGTTGTCAATCTTAGTCGTTACCGACTGACCAGCAACTAGGGCGCCACCAATATTTGCCTTAAGTTCAAGCGTTGTCGTGCCAGAGATGACGCGATCAGTATTGAACATGAAGGTTACAGTACCATTGCCCACGCCAGCGACGCTGAATGCTTTGCTGTTCGTAGCATAGTATAGCATCGTGTTGTTGCCACCAAGAGATTGCGAGGCCGCCGTAGAGATTTCCGAACCGTTTTCAAACAGCTGGAATGTGTCTAGGGTCGGGATTGCAGTCGTTGTGATAGCGAACACAACTTTTCTCCACGAGATAGGATTACCGTTTGAAGTAATCGCAACCTTGGCAAGGGTTTGAGTACCAGTTCCAAGGGTGGCATTCGTGGTAGAAGAAGCGGTCAAGTTACCAAGCGCAATGGTTGGATAACCAGAAACCACATAGTTATTGTTGCTCTGGTATGAAGCCGGAGTAACAAGGCTGGTCGTGATTGTTCCTGCGCTGTTACGGTACTTGAGGTGAGACAATTGTGCCAATACTAGACCTGCAGTGTCGTTAGCGCCTACGCCAACATTGGCGTATTTGATTTCGAGCGTGTAGATCTTTGTGCCTCCAATCTGCGTTATCGGGCGATTTACGCCAGTAAACGAGATGGAGATTGACGATGTATTAGCAATCGCCGGAGCTGTACCAATCAAGGTTGAGCCCTCTTTCAAGTACGCGGTCGCAACTGCGTTTGCAGATGATGCCACGGTACCCGAAAGTTTAAATACAACATCATCAAGCGTGTAGTCATCATACTGCGGTTGCAGCGAGAACGAGTACACAGCGGCTTGCTGGCCACCATTGATGATTCGGCTAGCTGGGATTGTCCCATTATTTAGGTTCAATGCACCAGACGCACCACTGATTGTCTGGCCAGTTGCGCCAGTTGCCGTCGCTGATGTAGCGGACGATACGGTCAATCCAGTGGCATCAAGACTTGTGATGATTGTGTCATCTGAATCAAGGCCAGAGGAGATGTCTCCGTATACTTCAACCTGCCACACCTTTGTCGCAGGAATCGTGAAGTTAACAGAGTAGCTGTTGCTTGCGGTTCCAGAGACTGTATTTTTTGGCGTGGTTGATAGACGAAGTGCGCCAGTGTCGTCATACACCTTCAAGAACATGTTTGTGAGGTCAGTAGCAGAGTGACTTCCAAAAACAGCTATTTGTGCATCAACGACAAGGGTATTGACATTAACATCCTCCGAAGTTGCCGCAGTCAAATTGAATTGTCCAATCTTATACTGTGTCTTCGGAGATACAACTGACTGGTTCGCGTATCCAGTATATTTAGACACTGTAAACGAACCCGTCTTGATTGTGAGCGTGCTTCCAACTGCTCCAGCAGTGTTAGAGAAGTATCCTAGTGATGTCAATCTCTGAACATTGGAGTTGCCAGCAATTATCTGTGCAATGATGGTCGCCTCCGCTGTAGCATTGTTTGTGCCAGTGTTGTCATAGATATCCGCTCGGACTTCCACTATTCGTGGGGTCCCAGGGACAACTACGAGAGAGGATCCGAGACTAAACTCTGTATACGCGGTACCTGCACTGCAAGATGCCGTCGTAGAGACTGTGTCTTCACAGAGCGAGGCGAGAGATCCGATCTGCACGCCATCTGCATAGATTCCGGCATTTCGGAGTGATGCCATCTCTGGAAGACTTGCTGTGAAGCTTGCTCTCAAAGTTTCAAACTTCAGCGATTCGCCAAAGGCCTCAAACTTGTATTTGACCAAGCTCACGCTGGTTGCATCTTTGACAACATCTCCAGAATTGGAGTCTGTTGCCTTCGTGATAGTTACTGATCCCTCATCAATATCATGATCTCCAGTCGTAGGAGCAGTTGCCGGGACTGTTGTGATTGTTGGCAAGATTCCTACACCATACTGCGATTCATATAATGAGATATCAGACTTCTGACGGAGAGATACGACAAATGTCCTTGTAGAACCGCCGATAATGTCTCCGACGAGTTTCACTATACGACTACCGGCTGTAAGTTTTACGCCGGAACCGAAATCAAAGACCAAATAGCCGTTTGCATCCGTTTGCGCAATTGCCGAACCGACTGCCGCACCGTCAACAGTAAGACGGAAGTTGCGGAGATCGCCAACCTGCACTGAACCAATAACACGCAATTGAAGTGACTTCAGCCACGCATCGTGATTCCCAACAGTGACAGTGCTCTGCCACATAACGAAATCCGTCTGTGGTGAAAGGTTGTCATCTGCTGTTGTCGGTGTTGGGGCTCCTACGGTAATTGTACCGAAGTCAGATGGGTCAACAGCAATGCTGAAGAGATTTCCCGAAAGACTTACGGCATTTCCGTTGAAGCTTGTAAGCGATACGCCAACTGTTTGACCAGTTGTTGAGTTCGCAATGTCTGCCTTAACTGAAATGGTTGTTGAACCACTTACAGTAAATAGGCCTGCCAAATCGCTAAATGTGATTTTGCCAGATGATACTGTTGCCGCATCGGTTAGACGCTTAGCACCAGAGTACAAGTAGACATTTGTCAGAGTTGTATCAGACGACACTCCAAGGCGATTTAGGACAACTGATGTGACCGTGCCACTACCAGTAAAGGTAAAGTGTGCAAGATCAGCAGCTGCCTGTGTCTCAATAAGAGTGTTTGCCGCTGGATTGTCAGACGCAAGATATGCGGCGACTGCTCCAGTAGAAGGCGGCAATGTGCCACGAGTATAGATTGGGACCTGCGTTACCGAAGTGTAATCGGCACCAGTTCCATAGAGAGCCTGCTCGCGTGTATTTATACAGAAGACCTTCTTAAAGAAGTTTGCGTCATCTGCTACGGCTTGTGCGCCTGTCGTGTTAACCCATCTTAGGTTAGCAACATCTTCAGACACAACATCAAGTCCGTATACCTTTTGATCTCCAGTCTCACAATTACGGAAGAGACCAGAGGTCCCGAACGCATCGCGAGTAGCCGGAGCGACTGCTTTCACTCCTGCCCACGACAAGTGGCCATAGAGAGTGAAGATTGCTGGATTTACAAACAATCGTTTGTAACCCCAGTCATTAACAATGTAGATGTCCGGGTCAGATGAGCCGGATGCGCTGATTGTGTTTCCTTCTTGGAGACCATAATCAGCGGGAGCGACTGCCAGTGTTGCAATTGGCATGGCTGCGAAGCCAACCGATAACAAAACTGTTGTCGCCATCGTCAGGCTAGTCACGATTCTTCGTGCTTCGCCCTTGATAGTATAATCCATAGTAAGTTTTAAGTTTCCTGCTCATCTGATACATCGCGTCCACCAAGATGTGGGGGAAACGAACCAGCGAGCAGGGGAATAACATTTTACATTTCA
>Ga0075629_146_pt1 | contig 6688 bp, 9 predicted proteins | sample RifGroA1_FD_68381 | JGI IMG/M metagenome (GOLD analysis project Ga0075629, IMG submission 68381) | Microgenomates (Curtissbacteria) bacterium GW2011_GWA1_40_16 | reverse complement strand
GCCTAATCATCACATATATAATTGTAACAGTGGCTAAAAAAATCTCTTGATAACAAATAGGGGAGAAATGGGACGAAATATAACAAGGTAAAAGTTAAAGGATAAAAGTTAAAAGTGAAGAAATATTAACATAAATAAAGTTTAGAAATTAGAAATTAGGATTTATAAATTTGGACCAGTTTCCCTCTCTCACGCACGCTTTACGTCGCAAAAGTATCATTGTGCGACGCAATCTGTGATAGGAAATTCCTCCTCTTCAGGAATGGAGGATGATAGCAATTGAAAATTTCAAATTGAAAATTGAAAATTATATTTTGGCGTAATTATCGCCTAAAACACCTCTTCCCCGAAAAAACCAAAAAAGATGCTTTCTATCGATCATTAGCACCTTATAGTAAAGATCGCCAAATTTAAATTGGAGTTAAAATTCGGAGAACAAGAAGCCTATATCCTCTAACAATATATCTGTCGATGATTTAATAACCTAAGCCAATACTGGCTCAATTTGTACTAAATTATTAACGACTAATATTTTTCACGCTTTTACACTGCCTTTTTCACAAAAACTATAACTATATCACACTATATCACCTATTTCTTAACTTACTCCTCTACTCCCACTACTCCACCAAAATTTTTTTGAGGCTAATTCGAAGTTAAATCTTTCTCACCATTTACCATTTACCATTTACCAAATTTCCCCTCTTCTCCAGTTATTACTATCGGCTTAATCAATATCAAGCCTTCTACTAATTCGCAATGAAGACACACCATTAAAAATTTCAAGTTGAAAATTGAAAATTCCCTGCCTTGCGGGGTGGTCATCCTCCCCATCTTGTGGTAATCAGAACAACCAAGGCTACAGTCGCAGCAACGCCTACGTATTCATAAACAATCTTCCGTTTTAAACCATCAACTACTGCAAACTGTCCAATTCCCAAAAGTACATACATGACTGTAACCAAAATTAGAGCACCGTTTATCGGCTCAAGAGGCCACAAAGAAAAAATCGTGGCCATTTGACCTGTTACGAGAGTAAAAACCAAAGTATAAAGTGCGACTTTGCTGCTGATATAATCCTCCAAACCATACGACCATAACTGCACTAAATACAATGGTGCAGAAATTAAAACTACCCCTGAAAAATTAAAATAAAATGCCAGATGCAGTGAAAGTAATACGTTAATCAGGAAAAACGCAGCAACAAGCGTGAAAAGCATTCCAACTGCTCTTGCCGCCCTGTGGAGGGCAATTGTTCGAATAGCCGCTACATTATAGATATTGGCAGTAAGCATCAAAAGATATGTAGAAATACCAAAGACAAGCGCAAATGGAAGCCTTGTAAGCCATCTGACAGGCAGTAAAAAATAAAACAGCGAAGTACCAACTACAAAATAGACCGGCAGCAGTAAAAGCAAAAAATACTTAACCCCCGATAGCTCTCCCCAAAGTGCAAAAGTAGCCAGAAGCAATGTAGCTAAAGCTAAAAATGCAATTGTTGCAAATGCGACCAAAACTACCGTTAAAAAAAAAGACATCAAGATAAATTTCTGTCTTTTGGTAATTTCCCAAGAAGTAATTTTTGTGAAAAATTTCATTCTCGCTTCCCCACACCCAAGATCAATAATTTGAAATTTTTATTTATAAATTTGAAATAAGAACGCTTATTCTTCGCATATAAATGCGAACAATGAAATCTTAATTTTTAAAAATTAAAACATTTAAACTCTCATTAAAAATTAAGTAATTTTCAAGACATGGCATATCGCAACAGCCAAAGCATCAGCTGCATCATCCAAATATCCGTTAGCAGGTTTTTTTAATTTTCGCTTATTCAGGTACCTCATCACCGATTTTTGAATTTCCTTTTTGTCTGCTCTACCCGATCCCGTTAAGGTGTATTTAACATGAAGTCCTTGATATTCAAATATTGGAATATTTTTAGAAGCAACTGTTGAGAGAACCACTCCCCTTGCTTGTCCAACCGTCATAGCAGTTCTTGAATTGATTCCAAAGAATAATTGTTCGACAATTACACAATCCGGATTATGCTGTTTGAGTAACCTATTTAAATCCTTTTGAATACTAAAAAGCCTCATGGGCATCTCCATCTCTTTTGCTGTTACGATACACCCATAATCCACCAGTTCAATCAGACTTTGTCCTTTGTCCTTTGTCCTTTGTCCTTTCCTAATCACCCCATAACCTGTCGTTGCAGTCCCTGGGTCAATACCGAAAATTATCATATAATAATTTTAAATTTTAAATTCTTCGCAAACTTTATTTGCGAGGACGCGGTCCATCATACTCCACGTCTTTTTCTGCTAGTCTTCTTACAGGCTTTTCGCGAAGAGCTTCTTCAACAACGTGGGCAACAATTCCCGGAGTTCTGGCAATAATAAAAAACCCCTTGCCGCTTTTGGGATTAAAACCCATTTCACAAAGAAGTCCAGCAAAAATACCATCAATGTTTAAAGGCAATTTTTTACTTCCACTAGACAGTTCCCCCTCAACTTCTTTTGCAAACTTAACGTACTTGCCATAAAACCCCAAATCTTTGGCAACTTCAATTAGCTTTTCGGTTCTAGGGTCAACCGTATAGAGCCGGTGGCCAAACCCTGAAACTCTTGCTCCGCTCTTTTCGAAATCATCGATCAGTTGCTTAACACCTTCGCCGCTCGGCGGACAATATTTTTTGAAAATCTCCATTGCCGTTTCTATCGCTCCACCGTGATACTCCCCAAACGCCAAAATTCCCGCAGCTACCGCAGCTTGCACCGGTGAACCTCCGGAATAAACATTTCTGGCAGCAACCACCGAAGACGGCTCTACTCCATGATCAATAGCAATTGTTAGCATAGAATCCAGCATTTTTTCACTACTTTTATCCGGCATCTCGCCTTTTAAAATTAAGTAAATGGCAGCCGTAAAAGATCTCTCTCCCGCAAGCTTTAAAAGATCATACCCCCATACATAGACTTTTCCGTCTGCATGAGTAGTTATTGAAGTTCTATATGGCTTCGACATACCAACTATTTAAAGTATACCTAATATTCTAATTACCTGACTACCCGATTATCTTTTTTATAATCTTCGGTATATCCTCAAAATTCTCAGCTAATATTGCCCCGGATTGTTTCAAAATCTTAACCTTTTCATTCATCGTCGCCTCAAGCCCGACAATCGCTCCAGCATGCCCCAAAGCCGTATCTTTGGGCAATTTTTCCGCAAATTTCCCTGCCAAAAAAATAATAAAAGGCTTTGTAAACTTTTTCTCAACTATCAACTTTGCCGCTTCAATTTCTGCTGATCCTCCAACTTCTCCGAAAGCAACAACGGCTTTTGTCTCCCGGTCATCTTCAAACATTGAAAGTATCTGGGCAAAGCTTGTTCCTGCTAATAAATCTCCTCCGATACCCACAACCGTCGATTGCCCAAAACCGGCATTTGAAATAAGCATGGCAAGCTCTGAGCACATTCCTCCGCTTTTGGAAATAACACCTATCGGACCTTTGCTAAAAACACTGTTTGGGTTAGGCCCACCGATTGAGCCGATTTTACCTTCCCCCGGTGAAATTGCTCCAACCGATGAGGGGCCCAGAATCCTAACGTCATTTTGTCTGGCTTTAGCCAATACCCGTGCTACGTCAAACATCGGTATTTTCTCAACAAAAATGTGCACTAAGGGAATTTTTGCATCAATTGCTTCAATTGCCGCATCTCGCGCGAGAAGCGGTGGCACATAGACCATCGAAACATCAAATGGACCAACCGCATCGACCGCTTCTTTTATCGAGTTAAAAACCGGCACATCATTAACTTCTTGCCCGCCTTTCCCCGGCGTTACCCCGGCAACAACTTTCATTCCATAGTCAAGAAGTTCACCGACAACCTGCATGCCGGATCTTCCTGTCATTCCTTGAATCAGAATTCGAGTATCCCTGTTAACTAAAATCGCCACTGTGCTAAATTAAAATTTAAATATAAAAGTTAAAAGTTGCATATTAAAATCAAAAATTATCAGAACCTCGGAAATTTCTTATGATATACAATCCCCAGTACTTGGTGGAAAATCACTCCCGCAAAAACTGACCACCAGATCACCGATTTGAGATTATAAGCCACTGTCAAAAAGTATAAAACGGTAAATACCATAAAGTAGTAAAAGAACAAATGAGGAACCCACCAAACGCTCAATAATTGATTGCGATAAGCTGATATCCCAGTAAGAATCAGGCTAACTATTAATAACAAATATGTAGAGAACGAGGTTAAAACTTCCCAAAACCCCTTTTCCATTAATTGAATATCGTAAACAATTAGTCCACCAACAACAGGTAATATAAAAAAATCACCAATTATAATACTCGGTTTTTTAAAAAAGACTGATTTCACAGAATTTGTTCTTATCGCTACCAACAGCAAACTGCCCGCTCCCCATACAAAAACTATCAATGCCGCAAATTTTGGATCAATATTCAGCACTTTCAAAATCTCACTTTAATGATTTAAATTATTAAAGTATTTAGCCACAAATTTTTGCATTTTTAATGATTAGCCTTTCCTCTATTAAGATTCTTAAACTTCTCACATAATTCAACCATTGTCCTACAAGCAACCGAAATCGGCGTTTGTGGACTAAACAAGTGAATGTCAAATTCTTCCTTCTTGGCAAACTTTTCGAGCATCTCGTAAGCTTCTTTTTGCCTTGGCCCACCGCGCCTTATAACAATCGGATATGCAGGTTTTGCCTTGACTTCTTTTAAACCAGCAGTAAAGCCAGATAGTGTTTCAAAAATATCGGTAAAATTAGCAACTGCCCCGGCAACCAGACAGCCGGACAGCCCCTCACGTGACAAGGTAATTTTGGTGAGTTTCGCAACTTTTTCTCTTGGTGGATTACCAGAATACTCCGTATAATTGGCAGGTTTTCCTCCGGCATCAAAAACTGCATCCATCACCAGAAGCGACGCCCCTCCGCCGGATGCCAAAATGGCAATATCACCCGCTTCGCCGCCAGACGAACCGTCAAATTCTATAAAAGTTGAGCCCGCACTGCCGCGGTAATCTTCCTCATCTATCTTTTTTGCTTGAATTTCTCGAACCGTGGCAACAGCCTGCACTGCGCCTTTGGGCAAAACCTCAAGATCTCTGTGACGACTCAAACCATTGTCATCAAGAATCACTTTTGCATCAACAGCAATATATCCTTGAGCCGTTTTTGCCAAAGGATTAACCTCAACCAAACGGCAATCATACCGCCAAAAAACATCCCAAAGCCTAATTAGAAAATCGCCCAGTGCACTATCACTACCAACAATTTTTTTCAAGGATTTTTCAGAAAGCCCCCCAATTGGGTCAATATTAACTCTTAGAATTTTTTCACTCGATTGTTGCTTTACTTCTTCAATACCAACACCGCCCTCAAGTGAAAAAAGCAAAAACGGAATTCCCAAAACTGTATCGTAAGTTATCGAAGCATAATACTCTTCTTCAATTTCAACTTTCTCGGCTAAGTTGATAAAACGTACCTGCTCACCCGAAAACTCCTTCCCAAACATTCCTTTGCAAAAATCAATCAGTTGTTTTTCACTTTTGCATACCTTAACTCCTCCGCCCTTGCCGCGCTTTCCGGAAAGAACCTGAACTTTTGCTACAATTGGAAATTTTAATCTGCGTCTGGCCTGATGTAGTTCATCAAGATTTTCACAGGTGACAAAAAAAGGGCTTTTAATCCCAACTTTTGACAAAATCTTGTGTCCTTCAAATTCGAATAGTTTCACCTGTATAGGTTATAATTCTATCATGCAGATTACAAAAGCAACACTAAACGACATCGACGCAATTCTTAAACTGCAAACACAAATTTACAGAGTCGAAAAAATAGCACCCGATGCCAGCCAAACCTTACAAAATCAGCTTAAAGACAAATCATGCCAGATACTGATTGCTAAAGATGATGAAAAGGTTGTCGCAACAGCAACCATATATTTTATAGAAGTTGCCGCAAGAGCCCGCCCTTACGCACTTCTGGAAGGCTTTGTTGTCGACGAAAAGCAAAGAGGCCGCGGCATCGGCAGATCCTTATTAAGACAATGCATCGACTCCGCCCGCAAAAAAAACTGTTACAAGATAATCTTTACTTCCGGCATAGACCGGGCCGAAGTTCATAACTTCTACAAAAAAATGGGCTTCAAAAAATGGGGCGTGGAATTTAGGAAGGATTTGTAGCTCCAGTAGGAAATTGTTTAAACGTTTCTTGCGCTCTTTGATTCTCCGCTGCCAAAATAATACCATAACTGTGATTATGTGATAACAAAAACATTCTGTTGGCAACTTGATTAGATTTCAAAAAATCGGCAAGTTTGGTACTGCCTATTCTACTGTTTTTTCCAACAGCTCTCAGAAGCTCTGTAAAAGTCATAAAAAAATCCTGATTGGCCCGAGATAAAATTGAAAACTTATTGCATCAAGAATGCCTTGACGAGCTTCAAAATTATCCGGCAAATTAGTTAACTCCGACAATAATCTTCTAGTCCTCTGAACTCTAGATTCTGGAATTAGTCCCCAACGCCTTAAATGTTTCTCACTGGAAACCACAGATTGGTAACTAATTCCTAAAACCTCCGCGATTTCGCGAGGACTCACTCCACTTTCAGCAAATGGAAGTACCTTCAACATAGTTCCG
>Ga0075629_152_pt1 | contig 7026 bp, 9 predicted proteins | sample RifGroA1_FD_68381 | JGI IMG/M metagenome (GOLD analysis project Ga0075629, IMG submission 68381) | Microgenomates (Curtissbacteria) bacterium GW2011_GWA1_40_16 | reverse complement strand
AAAGCTTTAATTTTTGCAATCGGCCCGGGAAAAATCAAAAAGGCAACTTTAAATTCCACCATGGGGCCGGGAATCAAGCTGGATATCTCCTCTTTTTCTACAAAATAGTTCTTTTGTTTTATCTTTTACCCCACACTGAATTTAGATTCTAGTGCGGGGCTTGACAAACAATTACCCACTCTGATAACTTTCGCACTGATCTTCTAGCTATCCCCTGCTCAACAAAAAACTTTTGTCGCGGGTAGGATAGCCAAAAAGGGGGGTGAGAAATTAAGTGGATGACGTTGTAAACCAAATCGACGGTGATGATGACGAAGACAAAGACGAGGATGAAGAAAAGAAAGACGAGGAAGATTCAGAGTAATTTTTTAAAAAATTATTTATTTAAAAATATAGCGGGAAGCCTCCACAAGCTGGGGGCTTTTTTTGGCATAAGTGTGTTGACAACAGCACAAGATATGGTTATATTGTGATCCATCCGAAGACCGTAGGTGTCCACAAGACTTAATTACCTACGCAGGACGAAGTCAGACTTTCATCTATACACCTTGACTTTGACTGAATACGTCTTTGGAGACGTATTTTTTGTATGGATAAAGTAAAAAAATCAAATCTTGATTTAAAAAAAGAAAAAGTTATCGAAATTGCCAAGAAGGTAGGAAAGGCAAAAACGATTGTCTTTGCAAACTATCACGGTCTTTCCGCTTCTCAAATTTCCGAACTTCGCGAAAAAATTAAAGCAGCAGGCGGCGAATTAATTGTCGCCAAAAACACCCTGATTTCGCGTGCGCTTATCAAAAACCAGTTGCCGGTGACCAGTGACCAGTTAGCCGGCCCGACTGCAACACTTTTAGCATATGAAGATGAAATCGCGCCGATAAAAAAAGCGGCAGAAACCGCCACTACTCCGGATTTTTCGGCAAGGACTTTTTGGATCTGGATGCGGTTGAAAACCTGGCCAAGATTTTGCCAAAAGAAGTTCTGCAGGCCAAAATTGTCGGTTCGCTCTATTCACCTTTGTATGGAATTGTTGAGGTCTTATCTGCAAATATCAGAAATTTAGTTTATGTTCTTGATCAAAAGACAAAAATGGCAGGAGGTGATTAATATGACAGATAAAGACAAAAAACAAGAAGATGTAAAGCAAGCCGAAGAAGCAGCCGAAGAAGCAGAAAAGTCCGCCGAAAAGGCAAAGGAAGCCAAAGAAGAAGCTCAAGAATCAGCTGAACAAGCTCAAAAAGCTGAGAAAAAGGTAGAGGAAGCGGCAAAAGAGGAAAAGAAGGAAACACCGAAAGCCCAGGTCAAAGTATCTGCAAAGCTTGGAAAAATAATCGAGGAGATTGAAAAACTTTCGGTTCTGGAACTTTCGGAACTGGTCAAGGCTCTGGAGGAAAAATTCGGCGTAACTGCCCAAGCACCGGTTGCCGCGGCCGCTGTTCCAACGGCGGGTGCAGACGAAGGCACGTCCGAACAAACCACATTCAACGTAATACTCGCAGAATCAGGAGCCAATAAAATTTCGGTGATCAAGGCAATCCGCGAACTCGTCCCAACACTAGGCCTAAAAGAGGCCAAAGACTTGGTCGACGCCGCACCTAAACAGGTTTTGGAAGGGGTGAATAAGGAAAATGCGAACGAAGCGAAGCAAAAACTGGAGACGGCCGGAGCCACGGTAGAGTTGAAGTAAAATCTAAGTCCCCATGACGCCCGAAGTTGAAGTCGACGAATTATTTCCTGAAGTCGAAAACCTTTACGCGCACCTCTCTGTGCATAGAGGAATGCTCTTCGACGAAAAGAGAATGGAGAAATACTCAGAGGCAATCAGGTGCGTTGTCAAAAAAGGCGATACAGTTGCCGACATAGGAACGGGATTAGGAATTCTGGCATTTCTGGCTTTGGATGCAGGAGCCGGTCACATCTATGCCATAGAACAAAATCCAACAGCCATAAGGTGGGCAAAGCAGGTAGCTACCCATAACGGCTTTGAAAAAGCAATCACGTTTTTTCAGGAAAATTCCTGCCAAGTTGAACTCCCACAGAAAGTGGACATTATTGTAAGCGAACTCATTGGCCACATTGCTTTCGAAGAAGGCATCATCAAATCTTTAATTGATGCAAGAAATCGGTTCCTCGCACCTGGCGGAAAAATCATTCCAAGATCCGTGCAGTTAAAAGCCGCACTTGTTGAGGAAAAAGATGTTTTTCCCAACTACATTAATATGTGGCGGGATTTATTAGAAAGAGCAAAATCATCAACAAGTCCCACGCCAAGCGATCTACAGGTACTTCTCACAGACGCATTTTTTGAAGGGGACTTAATGGGCCGCCTACCAAAACATTGCTATCTTAAAACATTTAAGGCAGAAGAAATTATGTCCCAGCCCCAAACGCTATTCAGCGTCAACTTTGAAGAAGGAGAAGCTCCATATTCTCTTAAAACCAGCTTGGCTTTTATTCCCAGTCGTGGGGGGGAAATTAACGGTGTTGCTCTCTGGTTCGATGCAGAATTAGTGCCGGAAGTAACGCTTTCAACCAGTCCCCTGTCCACATATACCCATTGGAAACAGTGCTATGCGCCAATAGTAGATTCAATACCCGCTGATGGGAATACTCTCCTTTTGGTCAATCTGCAACTTAAGCCCGGCGAGATATTCCCTCTTTCATTAGAAATAGAGAGGGGTTAATCCGTTTTCAACTCTCAATTTTCAATTTCCAGCATGTTTTCCCTTATTGACCGACTTACAATCGCGTGATATATTCGAGTCCGATCGAGTCCGAAAAGCATCTACTTTATTGTAGAATGACACTTTTCCGCTAAGTATTATGGCTTTGGGAGACGATTGGCCGGACCTTTTAACAGTTAACGAAGTTGCCAAAATTCTGCGTGTTGCTCCGCTGACAGTCAAACGATGGGGAAAGCGCGGCAAACTGCCGGCAATCAGAATCAACTCCCGCGGTGACAGGCGCTATAAGAAAGAAGCTGTACTATGGTTGTTAGGTGCCGCGCCATCTTCGCAAACTCCATGAATAAGACACAACTGGACTCGAAACTTGCAAAATCGCTTCTTTCTTGCGGTCCTCACTACGTTGCGGGCCTAAAGAAAGAAGCAGTTTTATGGCTTTTAGGAACACTAAGTTCCGAAGCCGCCTGAATGTTTTCGCAGCTCAGGAAAATAGATAATTCAATCCCATTATGTTTAGCCCTGAAGTCAGATCACATCTTCCCCCTTACGATGCCGCTTATGACTATTTGCTGGATGCCATCTCACAACTAGAAGAAGAATTGGACATAGAAGGCAATATACAAGCGGCCAAAAAAATCAAAGATTCTTTGGAAGAATACAACCACATGCTCGATACGCTAACTCACGATAATAATATCCCTCTTGTAGCAAGTTTTTTAGAAGATCAAGCCGAAGAATTGTTCGCTACAATGACAGATCCAGAAAACACTGAGAAAATTCAAGGTTTGCAGCATCTAGCCGCAAGCCTCAGCCGCGCGGCTTAAAATGATATAATCCAGCAAATGTTAGACGTTGCAGTTGACGCTGCCAAAAAGGCCGGCGATTTAGCCTACCGATATTTTAAAACTCATCCTAAAGTCACTTACAAACCGGATAACTCCCCCGTCACCAAAGCGGATATTGAAGTTGAGAAATTGATTAGAAAAATAATTGCCAAAAACTTCCCCGACCACGGCATCATAGGCGAAGAACTACCCCCCGTAAATCCAAAAGCCAAATACCAATGGATAATCGATCCAATCGATGGCACAAGAGACTATGTTCGCAACTTTCCATACTGGGCGGTCTTTGTGGCGGTTCTTGAAGATAAAGAACCCTTAATCAGCGTTGTCTATTTTCCAGTGGCGCAGGATTTACTGATCGCCCAAAAAAGTGAAGGGGCTTTTGTAAATAGCAAAAGGGTCAGAGTCTCCAAAACCCAGAATCTTAAAGAAGCTTATGTCTGTTTTGGAACAATAAAAAGGTTTATTCAGTTCAACAGAATCGATCAGTTAACTAAAATTTGTACAGTCGCCAGAGCAGCGCGCAGTTATGGTAATCTAAACCTCAAATTTTTCTTGGAAGGAAAAGCTGACGTCATTCTTGAGCCCTACGGTGCAATTTACGATTTTGCCGCTCCCGCGCTTTTAATTGAAGAAGCGGGCGGTAAATTTACAGACTTTGATGGAAAATTTTCATTGACCTCTGGCAACGCCATCGCCACCAACGGCCTACTGCACAATCAAGTAATTAAAATACTCAACGGGTAAAACACCTGACCTTTGACATTTGACATGGCAGATGCTGTCACTTGTCAACTGTCAATTGTTCCTCAATGCACTTTTCCCAGTCAATGTTCAAAATGTTAAATCAGCAACTACCGGATAATGGTCTGACGCATCTGATTTGATAACCTCGATATTTTTGCACTCAAGGTTTCGAGTCAGAATAAAGTCAATTTGTCTGGGATTTTCCGGGTAATAAGTTACAAATTCCCTTCCTTCACTAGGATCATCAAGGTATTTCGCAAGAATTGATAATTCCTCCGAATCTGCCGTTGCGTTCAAATCCCCCATTAAAATAAGCGCGCCTTCTAAACTCTTAATAATTTTTCCAAGCTTCTTAACCTGATTTAACCTGTCTTTCTGATCATATACTGTCAAATGTGTCACCAAAACCCAAAGCTCACTCCCCCTCAAGTTTAAATTTGCCTGCAAAAGACTTCTTGATTCCGTATCGCAGGTACCATCATAAGTAATTGTCGGATCATCATGCATATACATCGCATGTTTAGTTTTCTCTATGATCGGAAATCTTGTAAAAAGTGCATTTCCGTATTCCCTTTTTTGCTTCCTGCCGTCTTTTGGCGGCAAAATCATCGCCGGAGCATAAAATGCCTCCATCTTTAGCCGATTGGATAAAATTTCTACCTGGTCCTGCCAGTTGCTTCTTGAATCCCAATATCTGTCAACCTCATTGATACCTATTACATCTGCTCCGGAAGCCGACAGAACGTCAATTATCGCCTCAAAATTATGATTTTTTTGCGCGTCGCAACCGCTATGAATATTATAAGTAAGAACCTTAAAAGAAACCATAACTTGTTGCAAGTTACATGTCGCGTGTTACTTGTTTCTAATCCAAAGCATCGGTGTTGACTCCATCCGCAAAGTCAATCTCGGGACATTTATGAAGAATCGCTGAGAGGATTTTGCGCAGTTTTTCGAAATCCGCCTTGTCCCTCGCCTCATACTTGATTGTTAAATATGGCCCATTCTGCGAAGCGCGAATTACCCCCATTCCCTCCTCTGTATCAAAACGGATTCCATCTATCTCAATGTAAGTTGCATCTGGAAATTCTCGTTTTATATCTGAGGCAATCTTTTTGGAAATCAATTCAAACTTTACATTATCCGCACACCCAACCTTAATTTCCGGACTGCTCTTGTACTGAGGCAGCTCATCGACAACCTGATCTAGTGATTTGCCGACTCTTGTCAAATATGAAAGCAGCCTAAGCGTTGCGTACGCTTCGTCATCATGACCGTAGAAATTATCGCTAAAGAACATATGTCCGGAAAGTTCGCCTCCAAACAGGGCTCTTTCCTCCTTGATTTTAGCTTTGATAAACGAATGGCCCGTAATCCACATAATGGGATTGCCGTGCATTGACTCGATTACGTCCTTAACCTGTTTTGAACATAAAATATTAAAAACGATTTTTGCGCCCGGCATAAACTCCAAAACATCCTTGGAAAATATCGAAACTAAAGTATCGTTCCAAATAAGCCTGCCTTTGCCGTCCACGACTCCCATTCTGTCCCCGTCCGTATCGTAAGAAAAACCCAGATCCGCCTTATCGGCAACTACCCTTTTTGCAAGCCTCTCCTGAACTCCGCGGTCGGTCGGATCCGCAGTTCCCAGAGGAAAAGAACCGTCAAGCTCCGTATGCTGTTCGACTACCTCACAGCCTGCCTCCCGCAGAATCGACGGCAGAAACATGCCGGCCGTTCCGTAGACCGTATCAACAACTACTTTAAACTTCCCTATTTTTCCTGTGCGCCTTAAAATATCTTTTTTATACTGGGGAAAAACATCCTGCTTTGTCAAGGAGGCTTTGCGGTCGAATTTGGTAAATTTGCCGCCTTGGGCAATTTTCTTATACTCCTGAATTTCCGGCGAGGTCATCGTATCCGAAAATCCCACAGCCAGCTTCAAACCATTATATTCTGCGGGGTTATGAGAGGCAGTAACCATAGCGGCTCCTTTAAAGCGCAAAAGATACTGGGCAAAATAGACGATCTGGGCAAGAGAAAGCCCGACGTCGCAAACATCAACGCCGGACGTTAAAAGCCCCTTGATAAAGGCATCTGAGTACTCAAAACTTGTCAATCTGTTATCTCGGCCTACTACAACTTCCCAAATTCTTCTTTTGTGCAAAAATGTTGCATAGGCACGTCCAAGCACCTCAAGCCTTTCTGGGTCCAAATCGCGGCCTGAAACCCCTCTCAAATCATACCCGCGAAATAGATGGTCGTTGAAGGTAACTTTTGGCATCGTGCGACTATCTTATACTAATCTCTTTGAAAAATCATTGTGTTAACTTCCATTTGATAGGCTTAGAAGGTTGATAAGGTTCAGAAGATCCAGAAGGTTTCTAAACACACCTTCTTAACCCTATTAATCTTCCTTACCCTCCTAACCTTCATTTCGGCTTTTCTTCCTTAAGGATATCTGCCGCATCGGCAGGGTCAATAATGTTTACCGAAATGCCGGTTCCAAGTTCAAATCCAGCCCGGTGAATAAGCCTCGGAATGATCCTTAAGTACCAATCCTTGCCATGATGGATGTAGAAATTGTAACCCGGACCGTCTTTGAAAACAGCCATCGGCATGCCGGGATGGGTGTGCGGATGGTCACCGGAAAAATGCACAAGAAACCTCCTTAAGGCATCCTGTAGAATTTGGGCAAGTGATGTAATCGCACTTTCTGTAATCTGGCCGAAAAACTCCCCCGTTTTTTT
>Ga0075629_154_pt1 | contig 7213 bp, 8 predicted proteins | sample RifGroA1_FD_68381 | JGI IMG/M metagenome (GOLD analysis project Ga0075629, IMG submission 68381) | Microgenomates (Curtissbacteria) bacterium GW2011_GWA1_40_16 | reverse complement strand
CCGCGAAATGGTGACGCAGTTTGGAATGAGCGATCTTGGCCCGACCATTTTTTCGCCAAGGCCCCAATTTGGTATTTGGCCGGCTTTTGGGTCGGAGGGTACCCAGGTTTCGCCGGAATTGGCGGCAAAAATAGATAAAGAAATTGCCAAATTCATCGATGAAGGCTATAAGAAAGCCAAAGAAACATTGTCGAAAAACAGGGCAAAGCTGGACAAAGTTGCAGATACTCTTCTTGAAAAAGAAACACTTGACCGCGATGAGTTTGAACAGCTTGTGGGTAAACCTGTTAGCATTGATGGAGAAACAAAGCCAGAGTCGGCATCCAAAAGCGCAAATCTTCGCAAACCCCAAAAAGTTGCCCAGGCTTAAATTCCATTTAAACTTTCATGCTAAAATTCACATGTGAATAAGCTTCTTTTAATCGACGGCAATAATCTTTTCCATCGGGCGTACCACGCGATCCCGCATTTAACAAATAAGGAAGGCGAGGCCACAAACGCCGTCTTTGGATTTTCCAACATGCTCATCAAAGCCATAGGCGAGGTCTCTCCTCGTTATGTTGCCTGTGCATTTGATACGCAGGCGCCGACTTTTCGTCATATCGAGTTTGAAAAGTATAAAGCACAACGTGTCGCGCCGCCACCTGATCTTTATCCCCAACTGCCCAAAGTCAAAAAAGTCCTGGACGCGTACGGAATCAAGTATTTTGAAAAAGAAGGATACGAGGCGGATGATTTGCTGGCAACAATTGCCGAGAGAGTCACAGAGTCAAAGAGCCATAGAGCCAAAGTGGTTATTTTGTCTGGTGACCGGGATTGTCTGCAATTGGTTGACGGCAACATAAAAGTCCAAGCACCCGGATGGAATCTCAAGGAAACAACTCTTTATGGGGCACGTCAAGTTAAAGAAAAATTTGGCCTGGAGCCGCATCAGATGGTTGATTATAAATCCTTAACTGGTGACCCTTCGGATAATGTGCCTGGAATTTTGGGAGTGGGGCCAAAGACAGCCTCGTCGCTTCTTCAAAAGTATCACACGCTTGAGAATTTATTCAAAAAACTTGCAGAAATTCCCGAACCCTTAAAATCAAAACTTTCGGCAGGTAACCAAAAAACTTATTGAGCTGGACAGGAATGTCGCTATTGGTATTCAGCTGTCAGAGCTTAAATTTAAGCCTAACTGGGATCAGGTCCGCGCAGAATTTGCGGATTTGGGGTTTAGATCTATTTTGGCAAAACTGCCGAACGGAGAAGTGTCAGAAGGAACAAAAGTATCAAAAGAGAAAAAGACCAACAGAAATAACCAACACCAGCTGGAGTTGATTTAAATGAAAGTAGCGCTTGTCCATGATTTTTTGAGTGAGTTTGGTGGAGCAGAGCGCGTGTTGGAAGCTCTAGCGGAGATTTTTCCTAAAGCCCCAATATACACTGCTTTTTATAAAGAGGGATCGCCGGCATATCTGCGTTTCAAAACAAAAAAAATAATCACTTCATGGGCTCAAAATATGCCTTTTTTTGTCAGCAAACTGCATAGCCCTCTAAGGTTTCTGGCTCCTTTAATCTGGAACAGTTTCGATTTTAGTCAATACGACCTGGTCATTACCTCCTCGAGCTGGTATGTAACGAAAGGGGTGGTCGAACGCAAAATGACTAACGACGAACGCAAAACTATCGAAATTTGTTACTGCCACACGCCGCCACGTTATCTTTACGGCTATCCAACTGCCAAAAAACAAAAAGGATTGTTGATCAAAGCCTACGCTTTAGTCGTCAATCATTTTATGAGAGTTTACGATTTCGAATCGGCGCAAAAAGTCGATTATTTTATTGCCAATTCCAAAGAAGTGACAGCACGAATCAAGAAATTTTATCGTCGGGACTCGAAAGTTATTTATCCACCGGTAGACACGGAGAAGTTCAAACTTCAAAGTTCAAAGTTCGAAGTTTCTGGAGACTATTTCCTTGTTGTTTCCCGTCTCGTTTCTGCTAAAAGAGTGGATTTGGCAGTTGAGGCTTGCGCAAAGCTGGGATTGCCGTTAAAGGTGGTTGGGATAGGAAGGGATCTTGATGATCTTGAAAATCTTGCTCGTCGGTCAACTGTTAACGGTCAACCTTCACCCATTCGACAAGCTCAGGGTGACCCTGAGTATGTCGAAGGGTCAACTGTCCAGTTCTTAGGGGAAGTCAACGACCGAGAATTGATTGGGCTTTACCAAAACTGTAGATGAAAAAACCGGAGTCTATTTTAGTCCTGCAACCAGCGGTTCTTTGACTATGGCAATCAACAAGTTTTTACAATTGGAGAAAAAGGGCGTGTTTGACCCAAAATTCATTCAACTTCACGCCCAAAAATTCTCAAAAGAAAGGTTTAAGAGGAAAATCGAAGCGTTTGTTAAGAAGCATACGTCTGGAAAGCTATCGTATGGAAAGAGGGATCACTGAGGACACAGAATTAGGACGAGGGCACTGAGGTCTCTGTGCTTTCTGCGATCAAATTCTGTGCATTCTGCGATCAGGAAAGTATCTGAAATGGCGACATATAAGTACAGCGATTTAACCGGCGAAATAATTAAATTAGCCATCAAAGTCCATAAAAATTTGGGCTCAGCTTACGAAGAAAAAATTTATCAACGAGCACTCTATCTGGAATTTCAACGAGCCGGACTTAAATTTGAGCGTGAGAAAGAAGTCAGCATAAATTATGGCAAAGTAAGAATCGGTAAAAAGAAATTAGATTTTGTCGTGGGAAATAAGGTGGTTGTTGAATTAAAGAAAGTTGAAGCAATAGATAAAGTTCACATTGCGCAAGTAGTATCTTATTTAAAGATTTTAAAACTTAACATTGGTTTGATTTTAAATTTTGGTCGAAGTAAGCTGGAAATTAAAAGGGTAATAGTTTAATATTCATAACGTATATGTTATATTTTATGTAAAATGACTGACTGGAAGATTCTCAGAAAGGAATTGTTCAAAGACCCAAAAGTTAGGACGGAGTACCAAAAACTTCAGCCCAAATATGCCGCTGTTTCTGCTTTAATTGAAGCAAGGATCAAAAAGGGTTTGACTCAAGAAGCGCTGGCTAGCAAGATAAAAACAAAACAATCACGGATCGAGTCCGGCAATGCCAATCCTTCCATCGGATTTTTGCAAAAACTTGCAGAAGCACTTGGCAAAAAGCTGGTAATTCAATTTAAATAACTTCTTATCTTTATCCATATTGAGCTAAAATTAACCAAATGGAACCGAAAGTAGATTCAGACGAGGTAACTTATCATTGGTCGCCTCAAAAATATATTGAGCTGGTTGAACATACTAATAATCCGTTCCTTAGAGAATACCAGCAAGTTGAGTTGGAATATGTAACTTCGAAGATTCAATTTCCTAAGACAAAAACTTTTATAGATGTCGGTGCAGGTTACGGTAGGGTTTTGCCTCAAATTGCAAGGATTGCGGGGGGGGTCGTCGCAGTTGGAATAGACAGGGAGATGCTTGGTGAACTGGGGAAACGGGCAGAAAGATTTGATAGTGTGGAAGTTGTTGAAGGCGACGGTAATTTACTTTCTAAGTTATTAAGTGGAAAGGACTGTAAAAATCCAGTTATTTTATCCTTAAATCATAGTTTAGGTTCTTGGGTTGGTGATTATCATCAGGCGCTTTCGGAAATGAAAAAGGTTGCTCAAGCTGGTAAAGGGGAGATGGTTATCTCGATATTCTGTTAGGAAGGTTTAAGAAAACTTGGAATTCCTATGTATGTGAGTGCGGCGGAATTAACTGGTGAGCCCGATCTTACGAGGACTGATTTTGAAAGAGGGATTTATTGGAGCAAAACCGGTTGTCGAAGTAAATGGTTTACACACGAGGAACGTGATGAAATGAAGCAAATCTTGGGCGGTCAAATCAGCGGTGAAGTAACAGACAATCCTGCTTTCAATATTCTCCATGTTAGTTACTAGTCTGTTATCTCGTTATATAACAGGATAACAAGCGTAAGGCGAATATAACAGAATCATCTGAGTCGGCCGCACATATGGGAGAAGAAGATTTAAAACATGCGCTTGACAAGCATAATCCTATAGGATTATAATCTCGCCGCATGACTGAAAGGGCTTTGGAAACCGGTCAAAGTCTGCTCATTAGCGCATTAGCTGTCGATGCGCCGCAAGCCGTAAAAGAACCCCCACCTAGTTCCCGAGCGATTAGACATTCACAAGCGAGGCTGCTCAGAGTTTTAACCCCGCTAGCTCTTGCTGTCGGTGCTTTGGTTATTGCTTCCGGCTGCGGCAAAGGCGAAGACAAATATGAGACTTGGACAGGAATATTAAATGTGCGGGAGGATTGCATGCTCATTCCTCCAACAACCCCATCAGCAACATCAACACCCGTATATTGGGAACATTGTCCGCTAAAATACAGTCTTACGGATAAGGATGGTAAAACATATATTCTAGAAGGAGAGGGCGAGGGGTTTCCGGACGTTTTAGGGATTACGGCAGATGAGCTAAAACAATTTAAGGAAAAAGTTGACGCGCATTTAGCTGAAGTTACGGGTACAAGAGAACTTAATCCGATTCAAGTCGAATCTTATAAAATTCTTACCCCTTATTCTTTTAGTGACTTTAGAGAAGACGTGAAGGGCTATGTAGAAAGTAATTACCCCTGCCTCGATCAACGGTCTGAAAATAGATTACCGGAAGATGAACCTCTGGGACTAAGAGAATCTACATATACGTGGGATTTAGAAGATGGAACCCGCCTAATACTTCAATTAATTGATACTTCCGGTCGTTATGACCCTCCCCCTTCGTTAAAAATAATTTCGGAGGGAGATGGTAATTTTAACGCGGAAACTGTCCCAGATAATTTAAAAGTCTGTCCTGAGTAGCCCGAGAACTGAAGAAATTAAATGAAGATTTCATTACCAAAATTTAAAAAATTAAAGAATTTTAAAAAGGCTAAAAAGGCAATCTTAACAATCTTTTTGGCTTCAAATTTAACCATAATTGCCACTGGGTCTGCCCAAATAAATCAACCTGACAATTCTACCGATTTGACTAATCAAAGCACTCGGTCATCTCAATTGGAGACTGCCGGCGGTTTAATCGGTGGCCCGGCACCTCAGAGCAGAGAAACCCCGCCAATGTTACTGGATTCGACTGGTCAATATGTAGCAGATGAGCTGATAGTGAGATTTAAAGAAAATTTTCCAGAAGAAGGCCAAAAAGGGATTTTGAATGCAATTAATGCTAGTTTTACCCGTGAAGAACTTTTACTCAGTGAAGGTGTAAAAGTACTCAAAGTAGATCCAAATGATAGAGACAAGACAACGAAAATGTTGAAAAATAATCCAAATATTGAGTATGTTGAATTAAATCCTATCGTCAAGCTAGAAGGTGGTGGTGGTGGGGTGCCTCCGGGCGGTTGTTTTCCCAACGATTACTATTATTGTTATGGTGATTATCAATGGGCGTTAAGAAGAATTCAGGCTCCATCGGGTTGGAATTTAAACAAGGGCAGTTCCTCTATCGCTATTGCGGTTATAGATTCCGGTGTGGATTATAACCATTATGACCTTTACGGAAAGGTAATTAAAGGTACAGATTGGTGGAATTATTTTGAATACCCCAATGATCCGATGGATGAAAACGGCCATGGTACAGGTGTATCCGGAATTGCTGCCGCCTCAACTAACAATTTCAGCGCAATGGCGGGAGTTGGTTGGTATACAAGGATTGTAGCCATTAAAGTTACGGATCCGAATGGTAGGAGTAATGTTCCGGTCATTGCCAGTGGAATACGTGATGCTGTTATAAACTACCCTGATAATAATGTTAAGGTGATTAACCTTAGCCTTAGGACAGAACCAGATACTGATAGTTCAGAACTTAGCTCGGCTATACGATATGCCCAAGATCACGGAATAGTAGTTATAGCTTCAGTAAAAAACAGCACACCAGGAAATTATAATTGTTTTATGGGTTTTCCTGCTGCTTATCCAGGAGTAATATCGGTTGTTGCTACGGATAAAAATGACATGCATGGTAGTGGTTGTACAGGAAGAACTTTTAACAATAAACAATATCAGAATGTTTGGGTAAGTGCACCCGGTGCTGAGATTTTTTCTCTAAAAAAGAATAGTGGTTTTGGTTACCTGCCAGGTACTGAAACGTCTTGGGCTGCTCCGTTTGTTTCAGGAATCGCTTCAATTTTAGCCAATGGCCCAAGTAATTGTAACAATGCTTCCCTAATTAGCCTTGCAATACAATATGGAACTGATGATCTTGGAACAGCTGGTTGGGATATGAAATATGGGCAAGGCAGAGTCAACCTGTATAAGGCACTTGATTTGTTGTGCTACTAGGAAATTTCCAAGAGCACACTATAAACAAACCTAAAAATCTTTATCCCTTCACCTAAATAATCCTTCAGAGGTAAATTTTCCGCTAAATCCCCGGCCGGTAAGATTTTTGTTTCGACAAAAAGATGGTCTTTCCCCCCTAAAGCTTTTTGAAGCATTTCAGCCTCTGTATATGGGGTATAAATATTATTTCGATCCATCAGAATAAATGTCTTGGCTTTTAAATTCTTTATATCGGTTGACGGAGAGAGTTGCCTAATCAAATTTTTTTGGGGAGTTGTTATATTTTCGAGATAATAAGAAGCTTTGTTTGGGTCCTTGTTAGTTAAAAGATCATAGGTGAATTTAGCTTCCGGAGAGAGCTGTTTGAGTTCGTTTGGTGAAAGAGGAGGAAAGTTTCCTTCCTCAAGTTTTTCCTGTCCAATTAAAGTCAGGTGGTCATTGAGAATTTCTCTGTCTAACATATTCTCAAGACCACCGATAGTTTCTCGATTGTAGATTTCGATTGTTTTAAAATTTGGTTGCCAAGGGATAGTTTGACCATCATCTTCAATCTGCCGCAGGGTAATGTTTTTATAAAGCGAAGCAAGGTCATAATATGGATTTATGACAGCTACAAACGAGACGCCATCGGCAATTTGTGAATCCTCGGCTGCCAAAATCACCAGACCGCCAGAGGCACAAAAGCCAACAAAGCCAAGTTTATCTTCTTTGGTATTTGGTATGGATTTTAGATATTCAAAAGAGGCAATAAGGTCATCTTTACCTTCCGCCAATACCCTTCTACTGCCCAAAGAAGGAATATTGGGTACCAAAATTGCAACTTGAGATCTCGCAAAAACATTAGCTAATTTTTGC
>Ga0075629_131_pt1 | contig 7377 bp, 9 predicted proteins | sample RifGroA1_FD_68381 | JGI IMG/M metagenome (GOLD analysis project Ga0075629, IMG submission 68381) | Microgenomates (Curtissbacteria) bacterium GW2011_GWA1_40_16 | reverse complement strand
AATTTATATAATTTGAAAATTTGACCATTCTTTCCTATTCTCTTTTGGATGTAAAAAATTGGTTTACCACATAAATATAAAATTAGGATACTAATCAAAATAAAAATCGGAAATAAGATAATTAAAATTCCTAATATAAAAAGAAAATTATAATATTTTTTCATTTATGTATTATATTTCAGTATTTTTTTATATTGCGAAATGTACTATTAAGATTATTGAATCAAATATTTGATATATAATAACATATGATTATGCTCTATTTATGGATTTATTTTCAGAAAAAAGTAAATTTTATAATTAATTTTATATTTCTTCATTTTGCGTATTATATAGGTATTGGAATAACTTCAATCATTGCAAAAATAATAGGGAAAATTTTTTTAAATATTCGTAACGATCAAACTTCTTGGCATAAAATAAATCGGAAACAATCATTAAAAAGAATGTATTGATATATGATAAAAACTATACTAGGAATATCATGTTATTATCACGATGCTGCTGCTTGTTTAATTATTAATGGAAAAATTATTGCCGCAGCTCAAGAGGAAAGATTTACACGCAAAAAACATGATAACAGTTTTCCTATAAACGCGATCAAATTTTGTTTATCATGGGCAAATATTTTATCAAATGATATAGATGCTGTAGTTTTTTACGAAAAACCTGTAATAAAATTTGAACGAATAATTTTTCAATATTTAGCCTCGTTTCCAAAAAATCGTAAAATTTTTATTGATACTATAAACCAATGGTTATCATTTAAACTAAATATCCCCAAAACTTTACGAACGGAATTAAATTACACAGGAAAAATTTTTTATGTCGATCATCATATGTCACATGCCTCTAGTGCATATAATCTATCCGGATTTTCCGAAGCAGTAATTCTTACAGTTGACGGAGTTGGTGAATGGGCAACAACTGCCATAGGGATTGCAAAAGACCAAAAAATTGTTTTAGACGAAGAGATCCGCTTTCCTCATTCTTTAGGTCTTTTATACAGTACAATTACAGCTTATTTAGGTTTTAGTGTTAACGATGCAGAATATAAAGTTATGGGATTAGCTGCATATGGTGATCCGAAAACATTTAAATTGCAATATGATGAACTTATTAAAATACATAAGGATGGAAGTTATTCCTTAAATTTAAAATATTTTTCTTTCATTCATTCAGATAAGATGTATAACCATGAATTGGAGATGTTATTTGGTTATCCAGCCCGTCAACCTGAGAGTAAAATAAAAAATTATTATGCAGATATAGCAGCATCATTACAGATGAAATTAGAAGAAGTGTTAATTAATCTATTAAATGTAATTAATAAAAAATATAAGCAAGAAAATCTTTGTATGGCTGGAGGGGTTGCATTAAACTCGGTAGCAAATGGCAAAATTATTAAAAATACTACATTTAAAAATTTGTATATTCCACCTGATCCAAGTGATGGAGGATGTGCGATTGGGGCCGCTTTATATTTTTGGTGTCAATATTTGGGTCAAAAAATCGAATATAGTAAATTTACTCCTCAATTAGGACCAGCATACTCTGACATTCAAATTAAGGATATTCTTGATGCTAATAAACTAAAATATAAATTTATTCATGATAATGCATCGATCTGTGATGTTGTATCAGATTTACTTATTAAGCAAAAAATAATAGGTTGGTTTCAAGGACGAATGGAATGGGGTCCGAGAGCTTTAGGAAACCGAAGTATTTTAGCTTCTGCTAGTAGTTTGAAAATGAAAGATATTATTAATATTAAAATTAAACATCGGGAAATATTCAGACCCTTTGCGCCAGTAATTTTAAAGGAACATGTCAAATCTTATTTTTTTGTTGATGATCCATTACCCGAACCAAGTAAATATATGTTACTTGTATATCCATTTAAAAATATAGGTATAAAAGATTCCCCTGCGACTGTCCATGTAGATAAAACAGGTAGATTACAAGTGATTTCTCATCAAGATAATCCGTTATATTATGATTTAATTAAAAATTATTACCAAAAAACTAAAATTCCGATTATAATAAATACTTCATTTAATATTCGTGGAGAACCTATTGTATGTTCTCCTGTAGATGCGATACGCTGTTTTTTAAATACTGACATTGATTATTTAATGATTGGTTCATTTTTAGTCCGAAAAATAAAGAAAATATGAAAGATTTGTTAATATATATATGGAAAAATAAAAATTGGTGGATATTGCCTCCGGTAATAATTATTATTATAGTCGGAATATTCATTTTTATTACTTCTGCCTCTCCAATTAGTCCATTTATTTATATGCTTTTTTAAAATTATTAGTGTTAACATATACGATACAATAAAATTATATTAGGTTATGAAAAATAATACGCATCATTTTATAGATCTTCTTTTAATAATGACTGAAAAAGAATTAAAAGCGAGATATAAAAATACAATTTTTGGTTTTTTATGGTTGTTTGTAAATCCATTACTTCAAATGTTAATAATTGGTTTCGTATTCACATTTTTTATGAAAGAACCAATTAAAAATTATAATTATTATTTATTTACTAATCTTTTGGTCTGGAATTTTTTTTCTACCTCTCTATCCAAAGCAACTCCGTCAATAGTATTTGAAAGGTCACTTATCAAAAAAGCTAAATTTCCGCACACAATTATTCCCATATCTATAATTTTATCCAACTTGGTACATTTATTAGCTGCTTTATCATTATTTATGATACCAGTAATTTTTATCAAAACTCTTTCAATTTCTCGAATCCCCTATTTAATTCCGGCATTTATATTATTGATTTCTTTTACTGTTGGTTTAAGTTTGTTGACGTCTGCATTAAATGTGCGTTTTAGAGACGTAGCATTTTTTATCCAGGCATTATTGATAATTTGGTTTTACGCTACTCCCATAGTTTATTCTTTTTATATTATTCCTTATCAATACATCTGGTTATGGAGGTTAAATCCCATGACATCTGTCTTACAATTATTCCAACATGCATTTATAAACTATCCCTTACCGGGTGTTGCTATGATTACGGTCAACACTTTTATGATTATTATCATTTCAGTATTGGGTATATTAATCTTTAAAAAAGAAAGTAAAAATTTTGATGATTGGCTATGAATAATATTGCTATAAAACTTACTAATATCTCAAAGAGATACACTATTCATCACGAGAAACCAACTTTATCTGAAAGATTGATTAATGGTAAAAATGAAGAGTTTTGGGCACTTAAGAATTTCAATTTGACTATCAACAAAGGCGAAATAATTGGAATGATCGGCCCTAATGGTAGTGGTAAAACAACGTTACTTAAGATTATATCCGGTATTACAAACCCTACATCTGGTATTTTGAAGACAAATGGGAAACTTGTTTCTTTGATTGATATTCAGGCGGGATTTCATGCTGATTTAACTGGTGAGCAAAACATCTATATTAATGGTATGTTATTGGGAATGTCAAAGTCTGAAATTAAAAGTAAAATAGGAAAAATTGTTAAATTTGCTGATATTGGGAAATTTATTGATGCACCACTCTTTACATATTCAGGTGGTATGTGTTTGCGTTTGGGTTTTTCTGTTGCAGTGAATTCAGATCCAGATATTTTAATATTTGATGAAGGAATAAGTGCTGGTGATCAAGATTTTCAACTTAAAATTAAAAGTAAACTTCATTCATTTTATCTTCAACACAAAACTATTATTTTTGTTACGCAATGGATCGCATTTCTTAAAAAGAATTGTAATAAGGTAATTATAATGGAAAACGGAAAAATAAAGAAAATTGGAAATACCTCAATTTTAAATTCTTACAAATAAATTTGTTTTATTTTATAGTTAATGGAAGTGAAATCTAATTATTTTCGCTAGTTTGAGTTGTTATTGCGCAGTTATCCTCATTGTTTATATATTTAGAATTTCCAACTATTAATAAATTCATTTAATTTAAAATAAAATTTGTAGATAAATGATAAAATTTAAAATTACTATTATAAAAATATAAATATAAAAACTAAAATATATATAAATTAGTTTTAAAATCATAAATTTATTCATGTATCAAATATTTCTTTTTAAAATAAAAAATTATTTACTTAATTTTAAATTTAAATACTGGTTAATTTATAAAAAATGTCAACTCAGATATTTACTGTATCAAACTAAAACAGTTGAATCTTTATTACCAAATAAATCAAATTCTGAAATTATTACATTAACATCACATGATCATTTATTAATGTATTTAATATGCATTAAAACATTTAGTTATTATTCTAAGCAAAACTTTTTTTATACTGTTGTTGACGATGGAAGTTTAAATAAATCAGATATAAAATTGATTAAAAAATTTATTAAAAACGTTAGGTTTATACCAAATAAAGAAAGTAAAAAAATATTAGGTCCAATATTAAAAACAAAATATTATACAAATTCTTTAATACAAAAAAATACTATGGTAAAGAAACATATCTATTTACCACTGTTGAGCATGAAAAATAAAATATTAATGCTAGATAGTGACATACTTTTTTATAAAAAACCTTTACATATTATTAAATTTTTAAACGATAAATCTGTTGATAAAGTATTATTTATGAGTGATTACTGGAATGGTTATTCAGTTTCAAAAATTGAAGCTAAATATTTTTTTAAATTAAGACTAATTTCTCGTTTAAACGGTGGTTTAATCTCATATAATCCAAAAGAAACTGATTATGAATTAATTGAAAAATACTTAAATTTTTTAAGCAATTGCAGTTATAACAGATTTATAAACATGCAGACCATATTATCAATGATGTTTTCAAAGAAAAATAATAAATTATTACATAGACTTCCTTCTTCATATTATGTACCGTTCAATCAAAAAAACAAAACTAATACAATTTGTAAACACTTTATAAGTAATTCATCAGTTAGATATCGTTTTTATTCAGAAGCATCTGTATTATTAAAATCTATTCTTTCAGAAGAAAAATTATTATTTAAATGAATAAAAATTTATTAATTTCAGTTATAACTGATAAATCAATGCATAGATTTTGGATAAATCAGAAAAAACATAATTATGATGTATTTCTGATCTATTGTGGAAATAAAAAAAATATAAGATTAAATAAAGTAGAATTTTTTGATACTATAAAAGGTCTTTTTAAATTAGAAACAATATATTATGCTTTAAAAAAAAATAAACACATATTAGATAAATATAAATATTTCTTTTTACCCGATGACGATATTTTTATTACAAGTGAACAAATTAATAAATTATTTAATATAGCACATCAATATAATTTTCCGTTGTGTCAACCATCACTTATTGGGGGGTTTTATAGTTATCCTATTACAATTCAAAATAAATACTGTAAATATCGTATAGTAAATTTTATTGAAATGCTGTGTCCAGTGATGAATAGGGAATCAATAAAAAAATTATTACCAACTTTTTTATTAAATCGTTCTGGATGGGGAGTTGATTTGGTATGGTCAAAATATATTAAAAAAAATAAGGCAATTATTGATGAAGTAGGTGTGCACCATAAAACAATTGGAAAATTAATCAAATTTTATAAAAAAGGTAGTTATTATGACAACCTACACAGACTTGGTATTAGCGCTGATAGAGAAATGATTGAAATAAGAAAAAAATTTCATGTAAACAGAAATAAAAAAATTATATATAAAAAAGTATATAAAAGTATTTTTTTTAAATTTTTAGATAAAATTAAAAACAATGATTTCAGTAATTATTTGTACTAGAAATAGACCTATTCAAGTTAATCTTTGTCTAAAGTCAATTTTAAATTCTAAATATTACAATTACGAATTAGTAGTTGTAGATCAAAGCGAGAATTTAATTACAAAAAATTCATTAAAAAAAATTAGAAATAATAAAATTAAATACTTTCATCAAGATTCAAAAGGTTTAACAAAAGCTAGAAATTTAGGGATTAAAAAAGCAAATGGAAGTTTATTGGTTTTTACAGATGATGATTGCATAGTAAGTAGAAATTGGTTAACCAAAATTTATAAAATTTTTCAATATAAACACATAGAAATTGTATTTGGACAAACATTACCTTATAAACCATTTTTACATAAAAATCAATATTGTCCTGCAATAACAATTATTCAAAAAAGACAAGTATTAAAAAATAATCAACTTCCAATTTCAGGGTATATTAAAGGTAATAATATGATATACAGAAAAAAAGTTTTTAATAAAATTGGTTTCTTTAAAGAATGGTTAGGACCTGGATCAGAATCGATTAATGGTGGTGAAGAAACAGACATGGTATATCGTTCTTTAATAAGTAAAATAAATATCTTTTTGGAACCATCAATAATCATTTATCATAATAGATGGTTAACTGCTAAGGAAAATGACCTATTAATTATTAATAAACATATTGGAAATATTGCTATATATATTTTTTATTTTATAAAGTATCGAAGATTTGAAATGTTGAATTATTTTTGTAAGATTATCTTTTTTTATAAAAACAGATTTGAAGTTAATTTTTTAAATCAAAAACATTATTCAATAAAAGATAATTTTTATTTAGGTATAAAAAGTGTTTTTAATTTATTAAAAGGAATATTAATAGGTTTTAAATATTCTATAATTGATTAATAGTTTTTATGATTTCAATTTTAATTTTGACAAAAAAACACTTAAAACTATATAATTGTATTAAATCAATTTTAAAAAATTCTCATAATAATTTTGAAATCATAGTAATTGATCAATCCACATAAAAATGAAATAATATTTTATTAATGTAGTTATTAAATTTTATTTTTATTAAATAATAGAGCAGTTTATCAAACGATAATCTTGCCAAGCAAAAAGAGAATGGTCTTTTGAATACTCATTCAAGATAAAATAGGACTTATGAGAATATGTATTTCTTATGTACGTATTAAATGGCTCAAAATATATTTGTTTATTCGTTAGATAATTATTATCGAAATGTTCTGTTTTGATTAATATATAATCAACGCTATTTTTTTTACAAAAAATTCTAACTTTATCAAGATTACTAGAATAATACATATCGAAAAAATCATAAGTTCTAATCTTAATTGTTTGCCAATAGTTATAATATATGGGATGAGATAATTCAAAATTTATAAATACCTTTCTTTGTGTAAATAATGGGATATCATCCGCTATATAGGGATGAGCTGCTATCAAGCTATTAATTGGTAGTTGTTTAAGATAATTAAACAAACTTTTTTTATTACCGCTAAATTCATAATTTAATTTATTAATACTTTGTAGTCGAGAAAAAATTAAAGTTAATATAATAATAAAATATATTATTCTAATTTTAGGCCAATTTAATATAATAAAGATACGGGAT
>Ga0075629_147_pt1 | contig 7483 bp, 5 predicted proteins | sample RifGroA1_FD_68381 | JGI IMG/M metagenome (GOLD analysis project Ga0075629, IMG submission 68381) | Microgenomates (Curtissbacteria) bacterium GW2011_GWA1_40_16 | reverse complement strand
TGGCTTTTTAGAGAATTTGTCTCAATGCTAAAAGCTGATCGTATTCGCATTTTACGCAAAAGATGGCTCGTAGACCCAGATGCTTCCAGTCGCGTTGCGCTACGAGGCCTTATGGATCCGGAACTTCGCCAACCGAAAGGATGGGCATATATTTTTATTAATCCCGCGAAACAGGTTCACAAAAGACGCGACGATGAAGTAGGAACACTTATACATGAATTAGCGCATGTGCTACTTCCGAAAACTAGCGAGCGAAAAATTCTTCGCATTGAAGATATACTTACAAAAACATTTACACGAGAGCAACGAGCGATACTTAAACAATTTATTCCGCGACACGAAGTAAAGCGCTATCCTCGCTCGCCAGCATCTACCGCATTGACTCGTTAATCGGATTAGAGTATAACATTAGTGCCACAATAGCGTGGCATAGTTCTTCAAAAAGAGGTGTTTCGTGGACACACAAAAGATGTCTTCGATCCGTCAGGGTACATGGACCCAATTCATGGAGCGTTGGGAGAGTGAGCGATGTGTTGAAATGCGCCACTCACTCCTGCACTTCGGGTTTGACATCAAGATCCACACCTACGAATTTCAGGATTCTCGTAGAAATGGAGTCTACAACCCACAGTTTGGAGATCGCGTCATCTTCTACCTGAACATCGCAGATGGCCACTCGTTTTGGGAGAGAGAAAAGTCGTATGAGGATTATTGGCTTGCACAGAAGGCGTTTACAATTCTGTGCAAACAGCTCTTTCCGTCTGGATTTACACCAGAGCAACGAAGGTATGACGTAGTCGGGGTCACACTCATTCCGTCATGGGCAGAAACCGTAACTATCGATGAACGCATCGTACAACGACTCCTTTCGTTCTTCCGACTTCGGAAGAACGAAACACGATTTCAGGTGGCCAATCTCGATGATTCTCTTAGTTCTTACGACAACACTCCAAGAGATGTGGGTGGTCATCATCGCGCGACTGCTCGTGAGTTCGCCTACGATCTCACATGCTTCATCAGATCGTTCCAATACTTTGGCGAGTACGCAGGCGACAGAGACAACATAATTCGCGAAATGCTGGATCGGCACATGACGGACGCACTTTCTCTGATGGTGGGACTTGGGCGTTTGGATTGTCTGCGCAATGCCAATGCAATAAGCGATGTCTCGCGTGCTCATCTCGAGAACCTCGCGCTGTCTCAAAGGTTTTGGTTTCACCCATGTGTCCAAGACCAAGGAGAATCAAGACTTCCGACAACGCTTCAAGAGGCCGCATACGCTGGATCACAGCTTGCGTCTGCACTTCTATTGATCAAGATCATGCAACGAGAAAGAGAGCGACTCGAGAAGATCGCGGAGCTCGAGAGGAAAGCGCAAGATACCAAAAAACAACTCGCGAGACTCCAGCAAGGCAGTTAGTTCGGTCAGGCCGTCCCATGTGGGGCGGCCTAATATTTTATGTTAGTATTATTTTATGACAAAACTTACCGGGTAGTGAAAATTCGAGAGCAATTTCATTTTGAAATTGCCAAGACTAACTATACTATAGATATTATGACGATGAGTTTAAGAATCTAATAAAATGTCAAACAACGAGAATTCAACTCGAATTTCTACTACCCGACTTACCGCTGAACATTTTTATAAATTATGAGCTCTGAAAAGATTAGTAGAAAATCAATTGAATATAACGATTCCATTAAAGATCGTCGCGAATATAGCACCGAAAGATTGGTATGGGGATCCGATACATTGAAGATTATTAATCTTATTAGAAATAAAGAGTTTATTAATCAAGAGCTAAAAAAATCTCAAGATAAGTTTCTCAGATTATTCTCAGATAAATATTGGGAAGACCAGGTAAGCCGCGAATTTCGAAAGCTTATGGAAATAGCTTTTGATGATGAAGAATTTCTAGATGCTCTTCAGCAAGACGAAGAATGTCGTGAATATCTTTTGGCTGGAGATGATGCGATTGATTATGCAGATGTCAAAAAATATATTCATGACCGTAAAACGGGCGTTGTTGTAGGAGAAACTAGTTATGATGAACCATATCTTTTATCAGAAGCTATAATGAGCGGACATCTTAGTCGCATGTCCCCGCGACTCTATGAGCGATTATTAAGAATACACAATGCAAATTTTAAGGAAAAACAGGCGGAAATTAAAAAACTATTCCCAGTGTTAAGAGATGGGTTTTTGAAAAGAATTAGTGAGCGTATAAATGATGGCACTGTCCCAATAAAATACAACGATGTAATTTCTCGTATTGAAAATATTAAATATGAGGTTGTAGATCCATTTATTGCGCGCTATGAAGAAGTTGGAGGATATTTCAATCCATCCACAGAAACAGTAATCATAGCTTCTTCGGCATCAGTCGAACATATAAATCAGATATTCGACCATGAAATGTTGCATGTAATAAGTGGCAGAACCGACGCAACAGACACCTTATCGGAAGATAATATTATCAATATTCGCACTGGGATACACTATGGCATAAGCTTTGGCAAATTTGGAGAAGATGAATTAGACACACTAACTTTTGTGGAAAGATTTCGTTGGCTTAATGAGGCGATCACAGAAGATAATGCAATGAAATTTAACAATGCAAAAGCAGGATATTATAGATCTGAGCGAACATTATATGATCTACTTCAGAAATCTGGATCTATAATTATTCCAACAAGCATATTTCTTGAAGCATATTTTGAGGATTATAATCCTGACACTCAAGCAAATGTCCCAAATTGGAAGATTTTGGGGGATGCTATAAGTAGGGCATATCAGCCGGGTTTTTTGGTTATACTTGATAAATACATTGAAAAAAATGGTATAAGCAATGCAATTAATGCGATGCGCTCTAATTGGAGAAGTATTTTAGAAAACAGTACAAATTAGTGTTCTAGATTAAATCTCTAGTGTCTATATTTTTACAAGCTAATCGCGCGATTTAATAAATTCGTGGTACACTCACGGCATGGAAAAGCCACGGCTAACCGGGTAGTGAAAATTCGAGAGCAATTTCATTTTGAAATTACCAAGACTAACTATACTATAGATATTATGACGATGAGTTTAAGAATCTAATAAAATGTCAAACAACGAGAATCCAACTCGAATTTCTACTACCCGGCTTACCGCTGAACATTTTTATAAATTCTTTCAATGCCCGCATTGGATTTGGTATGATCTCTATGCAGACGCGTCGCGTCGCAAAGAGCCATCGCCACTCTTACAAATGATTTATCGTGGCAAGGCGCATGATGCATTAAGCACCGTGCGAGACCACAAGAAATTTGAAGAGCTATTGCCAGAACAGTATCAAGACCTTGAAGAAGCATATATCGCTACGCTTGCCTTGATGAAGCAGGGCAAAAATATTTATCGCGGTGTTTTAATGACTGAAAATTGGGTCGGCATGCCTGATTTATTGGAAGCACGGCCGGGAAAAAGCGAGCTTGGTCCATGGGAATATGTTGTTTATGATGTGCAACGCACGATTGATCTGCGCGATGAGCAAAAATTTCCTCTGGTATTTTATTCGCTAATACTAGAAAAAATTCAGGGCGTGCGACCGCGCGAAGCTTATATGATTGATCCGCAGGGGCAAGAACGATCATTTCTCATTTCTGATTTTACTGACCGCTTTCATGTAACTCGCGAAGAAATTGAAAAGATTCTTGATGGTGAAAAACCAGCACCGTTTTTGAAATCAAGTTGTAAGCGGACGCCATGGTACGCGCTCTGTCTTGAGGGTGCGCAGGAATGTAATGATGTCTCTCTCGTGTATCGTCTCTCGCAGGCAGATCAGAGGCGTCTTTATGGGATAGGCATTCATACGGTTCAGGAGCTTGCTGATGCAAATGCAGATGTTTTACGCTCACAATTTGAGGATTGGCCATATGACAAAATAACCAGACTTCAGAATCAGGCAAAAGTTTTAGTTTCAAATAAACCGCTTATATTAAGAAGGCCAGATTTTCCTGAAGTCAGATACGAAGTTTATTTTGATGTTGAATCAGATCCTATTCGTGATGTTGATTATTTATTTGGAGTGCTTGTGCATGACACAAAAACCGGCACAACGAAATACGAGAAATTCATCGCCGAGAAACCAGAAGACGAAGCTAGTGCGTGGCAAGGATTTCTTGACCGCCTCGCAACTTTTGATGACTTTGTGATTTATCACTATGCGTTTTATGAACACATGGTTTTTGATCGCCTCGTAACTCGTCATGGTGCGCCTGATGTGATTATTCAAAAGTTTCGCGAACATACGATAGACCTTCATCAAAAGACGGTTGATTCGGTTATTTTCCCACTCTATTTTTACACGCTAAAAGATGTGGCGAAATTCCTTGGATATCAGTGGAGCGATTCCGAAGCTGGAGGCGCAGAATCTGTCGCATGGTATGATCAGTGGCTTAAAACTGGAGACCGAACTTTTTTGGATAGGGTAATCAAATACAATGAAGATGATGTGCGCGCCACAATGATGCTTAAGCAGTGGCTTGCCACACAAAAACCAGTCAAACATCGCGAATCGTTAGATGAGTAGCGATTCGCGCCGACCCCTTATGCTTAAGTATTGTGTATTTATCGCCAGTCGCAGAGGTATTCACCTTTATCTCTACGCCTCTATTTGATCTTCTTGTAGGATCCCACTGCCAGCCAGCCTCGCCGAGTCTAGGCGGGCCCGATAGAGCTAAAGGCGAATACCCCTGCTCTCGGCTCTCAATGTGTAATTATTACAAAAAATATTTCGCGAAGGTGCGTAAGGATATATGAATAGCCGAGCGTAACGAGCACTTATGCGTCCCGACTATTCGGGACGCTAATTAGTGCGAGTAGTGAGGTATTACAATACTGGAGCACAAGTGAATGGTAGTCGCCGAAATATTTTGATCTATATTACATATCGCACGAAAGACGAGTTGACTTCTATCTGATTATTTGGCACGATAAGCCGAACACATATGACGCGAAACGCAAAAATTCTTATCAGTATAGCGGTTGGCTCGCTTTTGCTTTTTATATATGTAGCGCCGAATCTGATAAATCGTATTCCTGGTCTTCCAAAACTGCCAGAACGACCATTTACCCTTGGTTTGGATTTGTTGGGCGGAGTACATCTACAATATAAAGCAGATCTTTCTAATATCGGAACTTCAAGCCCAGGCGATGCTCTGGCTGGGGTAAGAGATGTTGTTGAGCGAAGAGTAAATTATTTTGGCGTATCCGAACCGTTGGTACAGATTTCCGGTACAGACAGACTTATTGTTGAGCTTGCTGGCATAGATGATGCTGATACAGCAATAAAACTTATCGGAGAAACTCCTTTTTTGGAGTTTCGTGACGGCAGCACTCTTGACGCTGTGCCAACAGAAAAAGATCCGTATGGCGGATGGAAGTCTACCGGATTAACTGGTAGCCAGCTAAAAAGAGCCCAAGTCGTATTTGATTCTCAAACAAGTCGCGCACAAGTAGATCTTACATTTAATGATGAAGGAACAAAATTATTTGGTGAAATCACAAAACGAAATCTCGGTAAACCAGTCGCGGTGTTTTTGGACGGTGTTCCAATAAGCATACCAACAGTTCAGACGGCAATCACCGATGGTCGCGCAGTGATAAGTGGATCATTTACTCCGTCTGAAGCAAAACTTCTTGCAACACGTCTAAATTCGGGCGCGCTTCCAGTTCCAATTAAATTAATATCTCAACAAACAGTTGGTGCATCCTTGGGTAAACAATCATTATCGGATTCTATGCGTGCCGGCATATGGGGACTCATATTGGTCGCTTTATTTATGTTGATATTCTATCGTCTTCCCGGAATAACCGCGATGATGGCGCTCTTAGTATATCTTCTTATTACACTTGCGGTATACAAATTATTACCGGTCACATTGACGCTGGCTGGTATCGCAGGATTCATTCTTTCGCTGGGTATGGCGTTGGACGCAAATGTATTGATATTTGCCCGTATGAAAGAAGAGTTAGCGAGCGGGAAGCCATTATCAATTTCGCTTGCAGAAGGGTTTCATCGTTCATGGCCATCTATTCGTGACAGTCATGTTACTACATTCATTAGCGCGTTCGTACTTTATGCGTTTACAACATCAATTGTGCGTGGATTTGCGCTCACGCTTGGCATCGGAGTTGTTATTAGTTTATTTACATCAATAATTGTAACGCGTACATTTCTTCGTGCCATGATTGCTGGACGACTTGGTAGATACACATGGCTATTCTCATAAATATATGAAACGCTTCTACATAATTATGTTCACTGTGTCATTGATTGTTTTTGCCGCATCAATTGTTGCAATCTTTTCCTACGGACTAAATTTTGATGTTGATTTTACCGGCGGAAGCGTGCTTGAAGTTGAATTTACAAATGGGCGGCCGCCTATAGAAGATATTGTATCCGTGTTTGAATCGTCAAAAGATCCGATAGTTCATGCCACCACCGTAACTCCGCTAGGAGAACTAGGACTTGTGGTTAGGTCGTCAGATAAAACAAACGCAACACATGGTGTGGTTACCAGTGTTTTGCTAAAAAACTGGCCAGAAGCAGGGCTGCAAGAAAGACAATTTGATTTTATCGGTCCGTCAGTCGGAGAAGAATTAAAACAAAAAAGCATAACAGCAATAGTAATCCTTTTAATCGCAGTATTGCTGTATATCGCCTTTATGTTTAGAGCATTGTCCCGTTCACTTTCTTTGTGGGCGATGTCTGCCGGCACAGTTCTTGGACTTGCACACGACATTATTATCCCAATCGGATTGTTTGCTGTGCTAGGTCATTTTGCTGGAGTGCAAATTTCTGCAATATATGTTGCGGCGATACTTACTATTTTGGGATACACAGTATCCGATAAGGTTGTTATTTACGATCGTGTCCGCGAGAATATTTTGAGAGGATCATCAAAAGCTCCACTGGCAGACTTAGTACATACAAGCGTTATGCAAACTCTTGTTAGGTCTATAAATAATACCCTCGTGGTCGTCATATCGTCTTTGGCTGTGTTTTTGTTCGGAGGAGAGAGTATAAAATATTTCGCACTTGCCTTAATGGTCGGTATTGCCCTCGGAGCATATTCTTCTATATTTGTAGCGTCTCCGATTTTGGTATGGATGGGCAAGGGCAAGAGAACTTGACGGATTTAAGATTATGGGTACAATAAGATAATAAATCATATGGCAACAATTGACTCAAAACTTCTGACCCAGGGCGTGAAAGATCTAGTTAAGATTCTTCAGCCACGAAACCGCGACATCATATCGCGTCGTTTTGGTCTAAAGACTGGCTCTAGTGAGACTCTTGAATCTATTGGCTCGGGGTATAACATAACACGAGAACGGGTTCGCCAAATTGAGGCGTTTTCCTTGGCTCATTTGACACGATCTGTGCCAAATATATCAATAATTTCCCGTACTATTGATTCTGCAAAATCAGCACTTTCTCAA
>Ga0075629_159_pt1 | contig 7576 bp, 9 predicted proteins | sample RifGroA1_FD_68381 | JGI IMG/M metagenome (GOLD analysis project Ga0075629, IMG submission 68381) | Microgenomates (Curtissbacteria) bacterium GW2011_GWA1_40_16 | reverse complement strand
TTGCTATCCAACTATATAACCATCCAACTACCTAGCTGATTTTTTTATGATTGTTCGCGAAGTTGAAGAGGGTGAAAAAGATCTTTATAACAAAATTGTTAACCACGTTGTGCAATCCTGGGAGTGGGGAGAATTTCGCAAGAAGACAGGTTTAGATTTGGTGCGTTTGGGGCATTTTGAAGGTAAAAAATTAGTCAGTGCCTACCAGCTTACTTTTCATCAGGTCCCGGTTTTTGCAAAGACAATTGGGTATTTACCCAAGGGGCCGATGCCTGATGCCAAAATGGTCGAAGCTATTGCTGGGCTTGGCGAAAGCAAAAATGCAGCATTTGTTAAAATTGAGCCCAGTGTACTTGTTGATAATAAGACTCAGGAAGGTGCGCACAAGGCAATTCTTTCGCTTGATTCAAGAATTATTGTTTCGGCGAAGCCTCTTTTTACCCGTTACAATTTTCTTCTTGATTTAACTAAATCAGAAACGGAACTGATGGCTGCAATGCATCCGAAGACCCGCTACAACATTGGACTAGCCCAGCGTTACGGAGTGCAGGTTTACGAATCGGTGCGCGACGAGGATTTTGAAATTTACTTGAAGCTTTACTTTGAAACAACAAAGAGGCAGAGATATTTTGGTCATACTCCCCATTATCACAGATTAGTTTGGCAGACTTTGAAGCCCGCTGGGATGGCTCGGGTTTTAATCGGAGTTTATGAGAAAAAGCCGCTTGTTGCCTGGATGCTTTTTAACTTTGGGAGCACTTTGTATTATCCATATGGAGGATCATCGATGGAGCACCGGGAAGTCATGGCTTCTAATTTAGTCTGTTGTGAAGCAATAAAATTGGGTAAAAAAATGGGGCTTAAAACTTTTGATATGTGGGGGGCGCTAGCACCCGATGCCAGTGAAAAAGACCCGTGGTATGGATTCCACAAATTTAAGGCAGGATATGGACCGGAGCATGTTGAGTATATCGGCACTTATGATTTGATTTTGAAAAATGCTCTTTACAAAAGTTTAAATTTTGCAGACAAATTGCGTTGGACTTTTTTGAGGATGAGGGGAAGATGAAATGCAGGATACGAACAGCCTCTCAACAATAAATGACCTGGACCAGATTATTGCAAATCAACAGCAAAAAAAAGCGGCAGGTGTAACGGGTTATATTGTCTGGGGACTTTCGATTCCACCGATTTCGACAATATTGAGCATGTATTTTGCAAACAAAAAAGGTGTTTTGTACTTGCTTTTGCCAACTATGACAATCGTTTACACAATTTTATTTGCGCTTTTTAGCTTTTCTGTCATTTATTCTCCTCAAGCTTTTAGTAACGTTGCTATTTCAAAGTTTGCGACAAAAGTGCAAACTGTCTCGGTTCCAAGTTGGATAGTAATTTCTACAATTGTTTTGACGCTTGCAGGTTCCGTCGGCGGCTGGTATTTGAGGGGAGTTGCTAAAAAGCAAGGCTCTTTGTCTAAAACAATGATGGTGTTTCTAGCAGCGGTTTTAGTTCTTCAGTTTTTCGTGGAATTTCGCGAGCTGGTTTTTATAAATACACTCATTAGTAAATCTATTGGGGATATATACCCGGGATTGTAAATTAATTCCCTTAGGTTCTATGTCGATTGCTGCAGTGGGAAATCAAATTTTGTAGAGAAAAATTTCGTTTTCCGATTTAACCGGTTTTTTGCTGGGAAAAGAATGCAGATTGACCCCACTAATCTTAGCACTCGACTTTTCAGTTTTATTCAAACACGTCTCGTGCTGCGATTTTAGAGGGGCAGGCTACAATGCTGGAACTATATTTTGTACAAATAAATGCCGTTGACTGACCTAATATATTTTTTTTGAAAGACGAAATCTTCGAATTTTTTGATGGTTTTTTTAAGACTGTAGACAAAGATAACGTCAGCTACTTTGAGATCTGCTCTCCATAAACTTTTGCGCTCTATCCAAACTTCGTTACCCAGACCCTTGAGTTTGGTGTGGATGAGGGTTAGGGCTATCAAAAACGGGTTGAGTTCGTAGCCGACGGCTTTGGCACCTTTTTGTGCTGAAGCAAACAGCAGTCTGCCGTCACCAGATCCTAAATCAACAACTGTCTCCCCTTTTTTGATTTGCGCAAGTTTAATAATTGTTTCGATTTTGTGTTTTTGGGTGGCTACATAAGGCAGGTCCAAAAAAAGATCGATGAAATAGAAGATACCCACGAGGATTACGAGGAGCAAAAGAAGAGTTATTAAAATTAAAACTACGCCGATCACGATTTCCATTTTTACCGTTCGAACTTGTTGAGAACTATCTCTGATTTGTCCATTCTCCTCTGATCAACTTACGCTTCTTTGATTGATTCCAGTTCTTAATTTGCTGTTCTCGCTTACGGGCTACTGATAAATCCGTGTGTTCTTCAACATATACCAGCTTTTTGACGCCATGCTTTTTGGTATAGTTGCCGCCTAGGCCTGATACGTGTTGATCGAAACGCAAATGAGGTTTCCAAGTTAGCCCAGTGTAATAGGTCTTATCAAGACATTCAATGATGTAAACATACCACTTCCAGTTTTTCTTTAAAGAAGTTTTTGACCTTGCCGATTTTGATTTAAGGAAGTTCTCCATAAAGTCGAACAATATATAATTCGAGCTTGTCGAAAATTTCCTTTTTCATAAGCTATCAGATCTTGGCAAGGGAAAATGGACAGATTGAATTGTATGCACAATAATTGCATGCAGGTTCGCGGCCGAAGTATTTGGGGTTGGCACTAAAGTGATTGTTTCTAGCGTCGCGGCGGATTGAGTTGGCAGTATCCAGAATTAATTTTTCGGTTTTTTCAAGATCTTCCTTTTTGGGCTCGTACCATCCTTCTATACCTGTTTCCAGAAAGTGCAGACCGACACGTTCGGGGATAATTTGGTGAGCCTTAAAGTAAGAAAGTGCATAGATCGCAAGTTGTGTTGACTCTTTGGCCTGGGAGTTTGCACGATCCTGGTCAATATTTTCCGAGGATTTGTAATCGATAATGGTGATTTTCGATCCGGGTTTAACGTCGACGCGATCGTAGCGGCCGGTAATTGTTACGCCTTCCAGCGAAAACTTAAAACCTGCTTCAATAAGACTGGGGACATCTTTTGATTTTGACTCTCGATTGTAAAACTGGCGAAGGGCAATTTTACCCTGATTTTTGCGCATTTGTTCATGTTCCATTGTTAAAAATCCTTCACTATCCCAGGCGTTTTCGAAAACTTCCAGAAGTTGAGTCAAAGACATCAGCCGGCCGCTTTTTTTAACACGGAAAAATTGGGCAACAGCAACGTGTAGCGCGGCTCCGTAAACAATTGCGTGATGACGCAGGATTGGCAGGCGAAGAATGTGGATATAGCGGTATTTAAAAGCGCAGGTTAGATAATCATCGATTGTACCCTGGGTGAGTTTTAAAACGTCAACATCAAAAAGCATCTGCTGGTGTGAACGGGGGCTTATTGACTTGGGGGCGGGTGCAAATTTTTCGATTTTTTCAAGAGGCGAAAGACGAATAAGCTGAGCATCTGATTTGGGTTTATCCAACGCTTCTAAAACAAAAGGTGAGATTTTTTTGATACGTTTGCCGCCGATATCACGGGAATGCGTAAAGTATAAAAGATCCATGGCTCGGGTAATCCCTACATAAAAAAGCCTACGCTCTTCCTGTATGTGCCAATCGCCTGTTGGCAGGGTTTCGCGAATGAGGCTATCTGGAATTTCGATTGCATCGCCTCGCATCCTTGTTGGAAAACGATCGGAAACCAAGTTCACCAGAAAAACCACCGGGAATTCCAGGCCTTTGGCGCCGTGGATGGTCATGACGTTAACCGCATCGAGGTCCGGATCAAATTCGACGGTTGCAGGATCGTCACCCGCCGAGCGGATTGCTTCAAGATAATCGATAAACTGGGGGGCTGTCTCGACGTTGGCAATATTTTCAAATTCTTTGACCTTTTCGAAAAATTTGGCGATGTTTTGGATTTTGATCTGATTTTCTATGGATTCTTCCCTATCCAAGCGAGTTAAATAGCCTGATTTTTTGAGGAAATTGTATAAGACTTTACCTGCTTTCTCGCGCCGGGAGAGTTTGATCGCTTCATCCAGATCCGCAAGCAGGCGATCGATAATTGTTTTTGCATCACTGGAAATTTCAATGTCATTTTTTGCGCTTGGCGTAAGAAGTTAGCCTGATAGCATCGTGTGGGGGCATCTGGTAAATATCGGAAGTTATTAGACTATAAAGATTGAGGCTGTCTTCAAAATTGACGAGGCTTGTTAAAAAAGAGATTAAAAGAGCGACTTCTTCCTGCTGGTAAAGACCTGTTGAACCAACAAACTTATGGGGAATACCGCGCATGTTTAGGGCACGCAGGAAATGGTCGGCTTGGGAGTTGGCGCGAACTAAAATAGCGAAATCGCGGTATGAATAGTGATGAGTGATGAGTGATCCTTCGACTTCGCTCAGGACAAGTGAGTGATGAGTCTTTTTTTTCATTAACCTCTCGATTTCGGCGGCGACAAGATCGGCTTCTTCAGAAATGGTGTCCGCAAAAATTTCCTGAGGCGGTAGGCCCGTTTTTTGTTTTGCGCTTTTAAGTTTTTTGATGATGTTATTTTTAACTTCGAGCCTATCCGGGTCATTGTGGCAAATCAGGCGGTAAGCACTGTCTAAAATTGACTGGGTTGAACGATAGTTTTGGATGAGAACTACCTGACGGGCACGGGGATAGGTTTTTTTGAATTCTAAAATGTTGGATATTGCTGCGCCGCGGAATTTGTAAATTGATTGGTCGTCGTCACCGACGACGCAAATATTTTTGTGGACGGAAGCGAGCATTTTGACAAGTTCGTTCTGGGCATAATTGGTGTCTTGATATTCGTCTACTAAAATATATTTGAACTGATTTTGATAGTTTTTGAGAATTTTGGGGCGCTTTTTAAAAAGTTCGATGGTTTTGACGACTTGGTCACCAAAATCCAAAAGATTGGCTTCGTCTTTGAATTTTTCGTATTTTTCAAAAGTGTTAGCAAGCTCCCGATATTTTTGAGCCTCGATTTTGTCGTCACTACTTTTTGATTTTTGCTTTTTGATTTTTGCGAATTTGTTAAATTCCTCGGGACTTATATTTTCATCTTTGAGTCGTGAGAAGAACGATAAAATCGCTGAAATGAATTTGGTGGGACTGGAAAGCGGGCGAAAGTATTCTAGATCAAAGCGGAAAAGGTTTTGCTGGAAAAATAAAACCTGCTGCGGGCGCGATAAAACTTTGAAATCGGGAGAGAGGCCAAAATCAAAGGCATTGTCGCGAAGGATGCGATCACCGAAGGCGTGGAATGTAGAGATTGTAGTGTCAATAAAACCGTAGGGTACTAAAATGTCGACTCGCTCTTCCATTTCACCGGCGGCTTTATCTGTAAATGTTAGCGCTAAAATTTCGGAAGGTTTGGCGCGATAATGAGAAGCGGCCCTTCGCTGGTGGTTACGGCTTGCTTCTGTTCTGGATTTAAATCAGCCAGGATATCTTTACTGTTCATTATTGTTTGTAAAACTCATCAAGAAAATCTTTAGCCTTAATAATTTTAGCTTTACCGAATTTTTTAAGCACCAAAATGTGCCTGATATCGCCAGAAACTATAAAGTCTGCTTTTGCTTCCTTTGCACATTCCAATATTTTATTGTCAGTCGGATCATTTTTGATTAAAGTGAGTTTTTCTTGCGGTTCTACGACTTTGATAAATTTTGCCAGACCTTCTATTGCATCTGTGGTTTCTTCGTCTCTCCAGCCAAATTTCTTTTTAAGTTTTTGCACCAGTTCAAAAAGAATTGCACGGCTGGTGTAAAGATCAATTTCCCTACTTTTTGCTAATTCTAGGCAACTTCTGGGGTTTCCTCCAAAAATTATTGCGGAAATGAAGATGTTCGTGTCAAAAACTACCTTAGGACGCATGGAGGATTTTGTCTATATCCTCCTCGGAGGTTATTTTAAATTTAGCCGCAGTTTCTGCGCCTTTTTTGTATATTCTTTGCCATCTTGCTTCTTCTGCCACCTGATTAATTAGAGATGTAATATAGGCACTTCTTGATTGTCCACGTGCAGTTCTTTCTTTTTCCAATTTTTGGGCGACCGGTTTTGGAAGAGAAATTGAAATTACTTGTGTCAGATTACGCTGGATGTTTGTCATACAGTGTAATAATAATACAGTTGACGATTCGTGTCAATCTTTCACTAACGCAGCTATTTAAACATTTAATATGGAATTGGTTGTGGATACTGTCTTAACTCTCCAGCAGTATTCTGTGGATTTTCTCTCCTGTCCACTACCAGCAACTCTGTTGCAGGATGTCTTGTTACAGAAATTCTTTTATCTTCCCCGAACATGCCTGGAAACAAAGCTTTAAAATATCTATCAGGAAAGTAAGGGTGGTCTTGAATTGCACTTTCTATTTGTTTTGCCAAATCGGGAGGAACAGCCACGTTTAATTCTATTGTTGTTCCAGGGCGATGATGTTGAATATACATAAAATAAGTAAATTGAATCCAATCCTCTTCACCATGTTTCCCATGAAAGGTAATCGGTTCCTCGTGCTCCTCGTATCTTTTTCTAAAAAGTCCTCCAGCCTCTGTTCTCCATTTTCGAACGGGGGGTTTGTATTTGTTTATCAGAAGTAGTTGTCTTTGGGTTTGTTTGCTGTCACAAATTGGATCACGACCATAAACTGGAACGATTAGTTCCAGCAGTTTGTAATACTCTCTTTCATCATTAATTACCTCGTCTCCTAATATAAAACCTTTACCCGGATAAAACCCATCATATCGTATATTTTTATCGATGGGACGTTGATAGCCGAATCGTTGACCCATACCTTGACTTTTAGTCAGAGTTCCAAGTTCTTTTGCTCTGTTTTCTAATTCTTCGCCACTGGACTGTTCTGGCTTGCCATCCTCTTGAGTTTTTTCTGCCATTTTATTATTTTAACCTCTTAGAAGATTTACTTTCGATGTTTTGGACTGTTGAGTTTTTGATGTGTTTGGTGAGAACACCCAGTGACGTGCCGAATTTTTCGGTTTCGGCGCCGATTTCGCGAAGGGCTGCCAAGATTTGGCCGGCTTGAGCCTCGATCTTTGAACCTTCTAAAGACATAATAATTGCGCGAAGATACGCATACATTGTGCTTGGAGAAACGGGGCGAACACGTTTGCGGTAGGCATAATCGTCCAGCTCCGGAGCATTGCTGATCATTTCGTAATAGACAGGTTCCGAAGGAATGTACATCAGCGCAAAGTCCAGAGTTCCTTCTTGCGGACGGATGTATTTGGTGGAGATTGCATCGATGTGCTTTTTGACATCGGCGATGAACGATTTGCGATGAACGATTTGTTCTTTCTCATCGCGGCTTTTAGCCATTTTGCGGAAATTTTCCATGGGAAATTTGGCATCGATTGGAATAATGCCTTGTTCAAGCTGAAGTGCTGCATCAACAATTTCCCCACCTTTAAAAGCGTATTGAAGATGAAAATGTTGTTTTGGTAGAGCTTGTCCTAAGATGTCTTTTAAA
>Ga0075629_157_pt1 | contig 7631 bp, 12 predicted proteins | sample RifGroA1_FD_68381 | JGI IMG/M metagenome (GOLD analysis project Ga0075629, IMG submission 68381) | Microgenomates (Curtissbacteria) bacterium GW2011_GWA1_40_16 | reverse complement strand
TATTTCTTTTCAGTGAAGGGGTTGAGATTGAGGACATAAAAGATACAGATCAGTTTGATATTTCAGCGAAACTTCAAGAATTCAAAGACCTCAATGGCATAATCCTTGCTTGTGAGACTTGTTTGCAAGTTCGCTCTAAATTGGAAAGCAAAGTCTGTCCCACCACCACAATGAAAGCACTAGTAAAAATGGTTGAGGAGTCTGACAAGGTTTTAGTATTTGACTAATATGTTCTTGCCAACCAATTGATACTAGCTAAGTCGCTTTTTAAGTTCGGCAATACTTAGTCTTTCTTCTTTTTGGAGCCTTTTAATCTCTTTTATTTTTTCCACGACTTTTGGGTCAAATAGCATAAAACCACCCTTGCTTTTTGTTTCAGGTTTTATAAACCCTTGCTCTAAGTAATAACGTACAGTGGGAATTGCAACGTTCGCAAGAGTTGCAATCTTGCCGATTTGCAATAGGCTTTCGCTCACCAGTTCCGTCTTCTCGATAAAGAAGGGGATTATAGATTTACCTTTGGCTGCTGCAATATAAGCATCAAGCGATCTTTCAACTGCCCCAAAGACAAGAGAGTAAAAGTCATCAGGGTTACCGGTAACAGTCGCTTTTCTGATTGCATCAATGTAAGCTTCCCGTTCTTCTGTTTTGATAATGGCAATAGGGTAGCCGTTTTGTATCAAAACTAGGTTCATTAAAAGTCTTGTTGTCCTGCCGTTGCCGTCAACAAAAGGGTGGATAACTACAAAACGATAATGTAAATCCGCAGCGACGCGAGCAGGGTGTACTCCTTGCTGGTCTTTTAACCATTCAATCAGTTTTTTCATTCTGAATGGAACTTCATCTGGCCCGGGTGGCTCTTGTGGCGCTCCGGTTATAAATACTTGACTTAGTCGGTACTTGCCAGCCCAATCATCATCAATACCGGCGAGAACAATTTTGTGAATATTTTTTATGTCATCTTCAGTTATAAATTGATGACCCTTTTCTACCATAGAACGTACAAATTCGATTGCCTTAGCGTGATTAGTTGCCTCTAAATGTTCCCGCAGGGTTTTTCCCCGAACTGTAATGCCCCTTTTTCTATAACCAGAGCTGTTTCGCTTCTGTTTAAGGTACTACCCTCAATAGCATTTGATGTGTATGTATACTCCACGTCCAGCCATTCCTGAATGTTTTTGACTTGTTCAGGAGGTAGGGGTCGCAACTTATCAAGCTGACGCTTTTTAGCACTTAGCTTTTTAAGTTTTTCGTCCATTGGTTTTCCTTTCTTTAGTTTTTGTTTTGACAAGCTGCATTTCCTTTTTTATTCGAAGAAAAACTTTGTTTATTTCTCCAAATAGAATTTCGAAAGCATTATTTAATCTGCGTCTTTTCTCTTCTGGTGTAGAATCAGCTTCTTCAAAAACAACGTCAATATCTTGTACTTTCACCATGAGCGCTTTATGGTTTAGCTGATTACCATCAACTATCACCTAATAGTTTACAGTATACAATTAAATCTGTCAAGTAAAAGTTGGCAGATTTGGAAGACTCGGTGAAGATAAAATCAAATCATATTGCAGAAGCCTTGCAGTATAGACCTCAAGTAGAAAATTGATAATTGTGTAACCGCTATTTACAAATGTTATACTTTGTAATATTATGTTAGGGTCTAGATAACTTTAGAGCGGATTTTCTCTAAAGTTTCCCAGTAATAGGGTCTAGATAACTTTAGAGCGGATTTTCTCTAAAGTTTCCCAGTAACCTCTGGTATATATCAACACCATTAACTCTCCCATTCCACCTAAATTCTGATTCTTTTAAATGGAGCAGGAATTTTTCTTTTCTTATACCGTTAAACTTGATCATTCTCCTTTTTGTATATGACCAAAAAGACTCAATTCCATTAACATGATTCTTGCCTCTGGCAAATTCATTCTCACTATGATGAATCCGGTAGTGTTTATACCCATTTAACACTAGTCCATCATATGATTTCCAGCCATCGGTGTAGACAGTGGTATTTCCCAGTATTTTACCCCTTAGAATGGGCATTAGCTGCTCGGAAGTACAGTTTTTAACTACCTGTGTGTAAACTTGACCTTGTCTCTTGAGCAAACCGACTACCGGAGTTTTTCCTCTAGCACCCCGACCTCTTTTGCCTCTGACTCTTCTTGCCCCAAAGTATGATTCATCTACTTCAACCTCACCATCCAGGCCACCATTTAATCCAACCAATGCTATTATCCTAAGTCTGAATTTAGTATACAAAGTATTAATACTGACCCTTGAAACAGCACTTCTTTTGGCTGTTTGTTCTGCGGTATAATCTTCACAGAAACATCTTAAAATTAGTCTAAATTTCTTATCGGAAATGTGGGCACGATTTCTTATCGGAAATGTGGGCACGTTTTAAATACTTGTTTCTCATTGTCTAGACAATCTATTCTAGTATTTTACTACTAGCTTAACTTATCTAGACCCTATGTTAATTAAGAATTTAATCTGGGAAGCTTGGAATATTGAACATATTGCCAGGCATAATGTTAGAGTTGAAGAGGTAGAGCAGATTTGCAAAAGTGTCCACCTTTTAAACAAGTGGAAGAATAAAATGTACAGAGTGATTGGTCAAACCGCAAACGGACGATATCTGACGATATCTGACGATATTTCTAGCGCCACGAGGGAGAAATAATTACTATCCTGTTACAGCTCGTGATAGCACTCTTAGAGAGAAAAAAGCATATAAGAGTAGATGAACTGACATGAAAAAAAATAAATTGCCTATACCGGAATTTAAAAGTATTGAAGAGATGGCTAATTTTTGGGATACCCATGATACAGAAGACTATCAGTGGGAACCGGCACCGGAAGTTATCAGGCTTGACGAAAGTACCAAAAAGGCGATTGAAAAAGTAGCCAGAGAAAAAGGGATTGGAATTTCTACAACAGCAAGGATGCTCATCCGTGAACGTCTCCTCCAAATAAAAGCTATTTAAACAGCTGAAAAGAAGATTAAATATTAATTTTCAAATTAGGGCGAGTCATTATAAAGGCATAACCATGCAGATCTTGTAAGAATTACCCCTCAATTAAATCCAGCTGCATAAAAACTATTGACACCGGGGGGGGGCTTATGTGAAACTCGAATTGTAGGAGTTTCAGTCAAAATGACCTCCCATTATAAAACCGGCGGAATACATTTAGGTATAGTTGCTTTGTTTATATTCGGTTTACTTGCGGCTACTTCAGTTGTAACCTTAGCAGAAAAAAGCGATTCAAGACCATTCGGAAATACAATTAAGTGTCTACGGGATCAAAACGCTCCAGGCTGTAAAAAGGACCGGGGGCCATGTTATCCAATAGGTGATGTGAATAATGATAGGAAATTGGACAGGGAAGACGCTGATTTAATTCTTAAATACGATACAGGCTTAGCAACAATCAGGCAAAATTTGTTAAAGAGAGGCGATTTGAATAAAGACAACCTTGTTAATGTTGTTGACGGAATGTTTCTTCTTCAATATCTCGAAGGCAGCCGGACGACATTTGATGCCTGCAATAATGATGAAAAAGATGATTAAATGGATGGTCTTAACCAACAGCCAGCCAATATTAATCCATCCATATCCGTAGGTTTTCCACCCATCCAGACTACACCCCAAGCGGCTCCTAAAATCCCAGTAAAATACTAGTACATCCTAAAAGTCCAACAAATGGACAGATATGCGCATTCCAGTTCCAGTACGTCTTCACTTAATGTTAAAATTATAGAGTGAAGAAGTTTTTCTTAACATCAGCGGGCATTCTCCTGACGATCCTTTTTATAGTTTTTATCGTAGCTTTAATTATCAGTTTTAAATTTGTAAAACAAACAACGGATCTAATTAATGCAGATTTAAAAAATCAACTTGCCAGAGTTGTCAGAATTCCCAAAGAATCTCAACCAACCCATAGGAATTTCGAAACGACTATATATAGCTGGGAAATGGAAACGAACCAAAATGAGATCACAACGGTAATCTTTAAGCACGATACTGGATTTTCCCGATATCAGGAGAAAATTGTAGCCTCTTTGGAAATGGAACAGGTAGGGGACTCAAGTCTTTTTAATAAAGTCTTACCGGCAATTGTTTCCGATAAACAAACGCTAACCTCACTAGCAGATATTGAAAAAGTCAATCTTGGTCCAAATTCCACAACCGGTTACAATAAAGTTGATCTTTTTAGAATTGAAGGCAGTTCCGAGCAAGTCTCAAAAATTTCTTGGGAATTTAACAAAGATACGATAGGTAAAAGCAGTCTTCCACTTTATTCAAAACTCTCCAAGTACCCACAGAGTCTAATAAAAGCATTATATTGGCTCCAAAGAGCAACTCTAATTCTTCTCTCGCCCTAAAATTGTCTAATTTAGCGAAAAACCCCAAACTAAATACGGCTGGGGTTTTTCTAATTCAAAGTCAAATTCTTAGCCGCCAATCTTAAACATGGTTGTACCGCAAACTGGGCACTTACCCTTCATTGCTGGCTTACCATTCTTCATAGTGACTTTTTGAGCGTTAGGATCATCCCTCTTTGCACGACATTTTACACAGTACATTTGAGCCATCTAGTTAATCACCTCCTTCAGGCAAGAATTTATCTAAAAGTCTAAGCAATTTTTTGAGGCTGTTTAGCTTCGACTAGCTTCAACCATAGCACACGCCTGCAAAGCTAGTCAAGCAAAGAAAATTTTTAAAAAAATGCAATAACCCAAATTAATTTCCTATATGGTAAACCTTAATAAACATTTGAAGACCTATAACCAGAAGTGCAAGCAGTGCTATTTTGATTATTTCCCCTCCCGCGTAAGAAGTATCGGCAAACGAATTACCTTGCACACTTCTTCCCTCAATTGCTGGCCCGCTGGCAACTCGACCTTGGTTTTTTTTGGCTTTGGCACGAGACGGGCGATAACTAACGAGCCCGTCCTGTGTAAACTGGGCCCAGTGTTCGCGTGCCTTTTGCTTTTCCCGTTTGGTTTTAAAAGGCATAAGTTAACCGCAAAGACTATTATTACAAAATTCTCATTGACTTTAAAGATCGCAAATGGTAAAAAAGTGGGTACCAGATTTATCCAACTTTTTATAAATTCAAATAATTCATGTACCAGCTAGCAATAACCGATTACTTACTTATAGCCTTATCTCTTTGGTTAGCTATTTTAAGCTTTTTTCTCGTTAAAACTTTAAGTCATTACCGAAAACTAACTCGCGGTGCCACAAACATTGATTTTGCTACTCTCATTGAGACTATAATAAAAAGAAGCGAGGTCCAAGAAGAAAATATCGGCAAACTCACAAAAGAACTAAGTGATTTCAAAAATAAGGCACAAGCTTTTTTACAAAAGTTTTCGCTGATTCGCTTTAATCCCTTTGAAGATGCTGGAGGAGATCAAAGTTTTGTCGTCACTTTTATGGATGCAAAAAACAACGGTGTAGTTATTTCTTCTTTGCACTCAAGAACAGGTGTCAGAGTTTATGCCAAAAACGTCGAAGATGCTATTTTTATATCTGATCTCATCAGGAGTATCATTCATGGTGTTTTCACAAGTCTTAAAAGGTCCAATTTCAATAGAAACCCCATTTGGCAATCTCACTGATTTAACATCGGGTGATGAAGAAGGTGTTAAAGACAGGGCATGTCCCGTAAATGGCGCCTTTTATACTAAAAACAGAGAAGAACAGTGGAAGCAAAGAAGACCGCTTGGTGTCATGGTTGAAAATCACGTTGACGCCCGGCCTATCACTGGCTTGTCAAGGTCGGATGTAGTCTATGAAGCTGTAGCAGAAGGCGGCATAACCAGATTTTTGGCGATATTTCTTTGCCAGGATGCCGGTGATATTGCGCCGGTAAGAAGTGCAAGAACTTATTTTTTGGATTGGGTAGCCGAATATGACGCCGCATATGCCCACGTTGGCGGTGCTAACACCCCAGGGCCTGCCGATGCTCTTGGACAAATCAGAGATTATGACATCAAAGACATGGACCAATTCGGTTTAGGATTTCCAACTTATTGGAGAGGTACCGATAAACTAGCTCCACACAATGTTCATTCAACCACCAAAAAGCTTTGGGAAGCGGCCGAAGAAAAAGGCTTTAAAGCGCAAGATGAAGACGGAAATCGCTGGGACAAAAATTTCCAAATATGGAAATTCAAAGATGAAACGGCTCTTGAATCCCGCGGTGATCAAAAACCGATCGTCGTTCCTTTCTGGGCTTCAAACCAAGCTTATACAGTTACCTGGCAGTACGATAAAGCCGCCAACGTTTACAAAAGATTCCATGGTCAAGACGCCCAAATTGATCCTCTAACCAAAGAGCAGCTTGGAGCAAAAACTGTCATCGTTCAATTACAAACAGAAAGAAAAGCTAATGACGGTCACCAGGACGGCCACCTAATCTATGGTACAACAGGCTCTGGAAAAGCACTGATTTTTATGGATGGCAAAGCAGTCGAGGGGAAATGGGCAAAAAAGGATAGAACCTCAAGAACAAAGTTTTTAGATTCAAAAGGCAACGAAATTGCACTAAACAGAGGATTAATCTGGGTTCAAACAATCCCTGTGGGCAACGAAGTAGAGTACTAAAATTCTGCCCTTGGCCTGCCTCTTGAGTTATAAGCCTGCAAAATTTATCTGCCAATTTTATGTAAATGAAGTCTAGAAACAATAATTATGCTAGTTGACATTTTAATATCAAAAGTCAGGGTCAAAATTTTCGAGCTTTTTTTAGGTATTCCCAACCAAAGCTATCACGTACGCGAAATTGTCAGAAGAGTTGGGGAGGAAATCAACGCCGTCAGACGTGAACTATCAAGGCTTGAAAAAACCGGTTTTTTAGGAAGCGAATGGAGGGCAAATCGCCGCTACTATTCTGTTAAGCATGATTTTACTTTCTTGCCCGAATTTTTATCAATTGTCAACAAAAGTATTGGTATTGGCGGTGCAATAATTCAAAATCGCGCCAAACTCGGCAAAATAAAATTCGCGATGCTCTCTGGTTCTTTTACCAAAGGTCAACCATATTCGCCAAACGATATCGACCTCTTTATTGTTGGCACGATTGTCCTACCGGAACTATCAGCGCTAATTAAAGAAGAAGAGGCCAGAAGAAATAGGGAATTAAACTTCACCCCTATGACAGAAGAAGAATTTAATTTTCGCAAAAACCGCCGTGATCCATTCGTCATGAATATTCTCTCCAAACCCAGAATCATGCTCATAGGAGACGAAGAAGAACTAGTTAAACTATAAGAACCTGCTCATGTTCAAAAATCCCAGACTTGCGCTTCTTGCAATTATTTCCCTCACTCTTTTTTCCATCTTTATCGATCTACCTAAAATAAAGATTTTTGGAAAAAATATCCAGCATCCAACTATTAATACGAAGTTTTTTCAAAGAGATTTTGAACCTAAACTAGGTCTTGATCTTGCCGGTGGTGTTCAGCTAGTTCTTTCGGCAGATTTGTCCACCATCGACGAAAAAGATCAGGAAAATGCGCTTGAATCAAGTAAAAATATCATCGAAAACCGTATCAATTCATTAGGTGTTTCCGAACCGGTAGTTCAAATCGCCAAAAGCCAAAACCAAAATCGCTTAATTGTTGA
>Ga0075629_149_pt1 | contig 8640 bp, 10 predicted proteins | sample RifGroA1_FD_68381 | JGI IMG/M metagenome (GOLD analysis project Ga0075629, IMG submission 68381) | Microgenomates (Curtissbacteria) bacterium GW2011_GWA1_40_16 | reverse complement strand
TTTTTTGCTTTAATATCGCTTAAGCCGTCAATAGGTTTGCCAACGACGTTAAATATTCTGCCCAGAGTTTCAACTCCAACCGGAACAGAAATTTGTTCTTTGGTATTTTTGACTAGCGTACCGCGTTTTAGCCCATCGGTTGAAGAAAGGGCAACTGCTCTAACGATATTGTCGCCGAGGTGCTGTTGGACCTCAAGAGTCAGTTGGATAGATTCCGCCAAAGGCGGACCATCCTTTGGATGGGGGTAGTTAGGTAGTTGGATAGTAAGGGCGTCGTAGATGTCTGGCAGGTTGCCAGGAGGGAACTCGACGTCGACGACCGGGCCGATGATTTGAACAACCTTGCCGGTGTTGATAGGTGACTTAGCTGTACTTTTCATTTTTGAACCAGTTTTTGTTTTAGAAGGCATAATTAACAAGTCAAAAGTTAAAAGTCAAAGTTCAAAAGTACAATCCAAAAGTAAAAAGTTTTTAATTTTTGCGTTTTAACTTGCATTTTTGACTTTTGCATTTTGATTTTTGATTTACTACACTAGCCCCTTCTGTGCTGTTACGATATCCAAAAGCTCCTTGGTTATTGCTTCCTGCCTTGCTTGATTGTAAGTTAGGGTTAAATCTTCAACCAAATCGCCTGCGGCATCTGTAGCGTTTTTCATAGCAACCATTCGGGCGCTGTGTTCGGAAGCTTTGGCTTCGAGTAAAACTTGATAGATTCGGGTCAGAATATAATGCGGCAGGATGTTATTGAGAATTTTGTCAATGTCTGGTTCGAATAATAGGTCAGTAGATCGGTAGGTTGGTAGGTCGGTGGGTCGTTGGTCTTCAAATTCAATTGGTAGAATCTGAACCCATTTCGGAATCTGGTTCGTAGTGTTTACAAAATGAGGATAAAGGATGCTAACCTTATTAACTTGGGAGCTTGTGAATAAATCTCTTGCAAGTTTTGAGATGCTTCTTGCTATTTCAAGCGGGGATTTTTCTTCAGATTCAAAACTTGCGATAAATTCGGCGCCAGTTTTTACAGCAAAGTTTGTCGCCTTTTTGCCTATGGTGATATAAGTTGCGTCTTTAATTTCCTTGGCGATTATTTCGCGAAACAAGTTGATATTAAGTCCGCCTGCAAGTCCACGGTCTGAGGCAACAACGATGATTAGCTGTTTTGGGGCAGACTTTGGTTTGAGCATCGTGTGCATCTTGTCAGTTTTTTCGCGTACTTCAGTTATTATCTCGTTTAAGGAAGTGGAGTAGGGTCTGCCGGAAAGGGCCCAGACTTGCGCTTTTCTCATTTTGGCTGCTGAAACAAGCTCCATAGCATGGGTTACCTTTTTTGTATTTTCGATTGATTTGATTCGTTTTCTAATTTCGCGAATTTGAGCCATAAGTCAGTTGATTAGTAAATTAGCGTCTAGCGTTTAGTTTTTTAGGTTTAGCTTTTGATGCTTTTTGTACTTTTGATACTTGTGCCCCTTTTTTTATTTCAGCGGTTGTGGTTTTTCCTGAGAGTGACTTAAGCATTTTTTCAAGTTCGCGCGTTGCAAAGTCGTCGATTTCTTTGTTCTTTTGTAGATGGTCTTTGAGTTCTTTGTTGGTGGAAAGAAGAGTTAGGACTCTTTCTTCAAAAGATGCAATATCCTCGATTTTAACATCGTCCAGATAGCCATTATTAACAGCCCAGAGCAGGACGACTTGTGAGGTGACATCCATAGGCGAAAATTGAGGCTGTTTTAGGACTTCAACGATTCTTTTGCCGCGCTCGAGCCTTTTAATTGTCGCTTCGTCGAGATCGGAGCCAAATTGGGCGAAGGTTGCCAGCTCTCTGTATTGTGAAAGATCGAGTCTTAGGGATCCTGCGACTTGCTTCATCATTTTGGTTTGGGCTGCGCCGCCGACTCGGGAAACGGAAATTCCGGGGTTAACGGCAGGTCTTGTGCCGGCATTGAATAGATCGCTTTCCAGATAAATCTGGCCGTCGGTTATAGAAATAACGTTTGTTGGAATGTATGCGGAGACGTCACCTGCCTGAGTTTCGATTATAGGTAGCGCAGTGAGAGACCCGCCTCCATGCTTGTCGTCCATCCTTGCTGCCCTTTCCAAAAGTCTTGAATGCAAGTAGAAGATGTCGCCCGGATAAGCTTCACGTCCCGATGGTCTTTTTAAAAGAAGGGAGATTTGTCGGTATGCCCAGGCGTGTTTAGTGAGGTCGTCGTAAATAACAAGTGCGTCGCGGCCTTGATCCATGAAGTATTCGCCGATTGCGCAGCCTGCGTATGGTGCGACATATTGAAGTGTTGCGCTGTCTGAAGCGGATGCTGCGACAACAATAGTATGATCAAGCGCCTTGTGTTTTTCCAGTGTTGCAACGACCTGGGCGATTTTTGAGGTTTTTTGGCCGATTGCAACGTAAATACAGATGACCTTCTCGCCTTTTTGGTTGATGATCGTATCAAGGCAAATTGCGGTTTTGCCCAAGCCCCGGTCGCCGATTATTAACTCCCTTTGACCTCTGCCAATGGGGATCATCGAATCAATTGCTTTAAGGCCGGTTTGCAGTGGGGTATTAACGGGTTGGCGGAAAATAACGCCGGGTGCAACTTTTTCGGCAGGGTAGAAAGTTTTAGCTTGTATTTTGCCTTTTGAGTCGAGGGAATCTCCAAGTGGATTGATTACTCTGCCGATAAGCTCGTTGCCAACAGGAATTTGTAAAATTTTGCCTGTTGTCTGGCATGTGTCGCCTTCTTTGAGCTTTGCCCAATCGCCAAAGATTATAATGCCAACGGAGTCTTCCTCTAAATTGAGTGCAAGTCCTACTATGTCGTGGGGAAAAGAAACCAGCTCCAGGGCAGCTACATCCGAAAGACCCGAAACCCTAGCAACCCCGTCGCCAATCTCGACAATTTTGCCGACATTTTTGGCCACAGTAGTCAATTTGACTTTTTCGATTTGTTGTTCAATATCCTCGAGTATATTCATCGTTAATCGTTTATTGTTAATCGTTTGAGTTTGCCCTCCAGAGTATTGTCCCAGATCCTGTCGCCGTGGGTGATTTTTGTGCCCAATACGATACTTGGATTGATTTTGAAGATAATTCTTTTTGCGCCGGTTCTTTCTTGCAGTTTTGCTTCAAGCTTTTTAAAATTGGCTGTTTTTTGGGCAGACTCGATTATTATTTGCTCTTTGGCAAGAGCCGTTTCTGTTATTTTTTTGTAAATTTTAAGTATATGCAAAAGCTGTGGAGGTTTACGGGCGACAATTTCTTTTAATACTTTTTGGACATTTTTGGCATTTACTGTGCCTTCTTGGTCCAAGCTTTTTTTAAAAAGAAACTTGGCTATTTTTTGCTGCTGTTTTTTACTGTTCATTGTATTTGTTTTGTGATTTCACGCTCTGCCGAACTGGTCAACTCCTGTTTTTCTTTCGGTTTTAAATTCCTGCCAATTACTTTTTTGACAACCAGGACAACCAGATCGAGAGTTTCCGCTTCAAGTCTTTTTTGCATTGCGAGGCGCTGGGCTTCGATCTGAATTTTTGTGTCTGAGAGAATTTTTTCAGCTGCTTGCCTTGCATCAAGCATCGACTTTTCCACTACATATTCGGCTTCTTTTTTAGCGTCGTCAATCAGGTTTTTAGCATTTGTTTGTGCGTCTTGAATAATCAATTTGGATTTTTCTTCTGTTTTAGCAAGTTTTTCCTCAATTAAATCGGCATTATTAAGGCTTACTTCTATTCTTTTCTTTCGCGCGTCCAGTACTTTGATGATAGGTTTATAAAAGAACTTTTTTAAGACGAAAAGAATAATCAAAAAATTGACGATCTGGGCAAGTAATAATGTTGGTTGAATACCGAATTCTTTTAAGATCTCCATGACAAAAGAAGTCAGAGTCAAAGTGAAAAGTGTAAAGTATTGATTCAAGCATTGACTCTACACTTTGACTTTCGACTTTGACTATATTTAACCTGGCTTTAAAACCAATAAGGCCGATAGCAAGAGCAGGAACCATACCTCCTATGGCAATGACTGCTCCTTTAGCTAAGACTATTTCCAAAAAGATTCACCCCCCTTAATTTGGTGAGGAGGTAAGGGTTAGGAAGCCAAGTCAAACTTGGCTTTGCCAGTTTGGTAAGGAGGTAAAGTTAGGATAGACTCTTAACCTAACCCCTAAACTAAACCGGCATCTTGACCTTCACCTCTAAACTTTAATTAATGTCCTTGTTTTCCTGTCAATATTACCATAAAAACGAGCGTGAGCATGGCAAAGATAAGAGCCTGTACAAATCCTACTAAAAATTCCAGAAAATAAAAAGGAATAGGTACGATAAAGGCGAAAAGTTTGGTGGAAGCGGTGGCCAGTAGGACTTCTCCGGCAAAGATGTTGCCAAAAAGTCGAAATGAAAGCGAAAGAATTTTAGTTGCTTCGCCGACAATTTCCAACAGACCCACGAAGAGGAAAATCGGGTTAAGTGAGAAGAATTTGCCAAGGTATGCGCTAAGGCCTAAATATTTTATGGAAAGATAATGGGTTGCAATTAACGAGACGATAGCAAGGGCAACTGTCGTGTTAAGGTCCGAGTTTATTGAGCGAAGAAAGGGGACAAAAACTGGTTGCTGGTTGCCCGCCTCGCCGGCAGGCGGGCTGGTTGCTGGTTGCTCGTAAAATCCAATCGAACCTACTCCAGGTAACAGTCCGAAGTAATTACCAAATAATATAAAAAAGAAAAAGCTGGCGATTATTGGTAAAAATATTTTGGTTTTATCGCCGGCGACCGAGGCGACGAGATCCTGAATTGAATTAACCATGACTTCGGCGATGTTTTGAATACCGTTTGGTACAAGTGAGACTTTTTTGGTGGCAAAGTAAGCAAAGGCGATTAAAATCGTCGTAACAATCCAGGTTGTGAGGATGGTATTGGTAATTGGCACAGGGCCAATTGAGAATAATTTTTCTGCTGCTAGGGCAACGTGAACTTCTTGCATTTTCTTGATTATATCAGTCTTTTTTCGCTCAGGATAAACTGCGTATTCCGTTGAAGGTAGCTATTAGGGTTTGCACTTTTAAGTCAGGTTTTTCCTGTATCAAGGCGTCGGCAAGTTTTTGAGCATTAGCCTTATGGATATCGTTTGAGTTTTCTTCGCCGTAGGCACCACACTCTTCGTGTTCATAAATCAAAACCTCATCAGGATTATGAAGCTGTAAGGAGACTAGAGCATACTTTTTGGCGACCTCAAAGTCGATGGATGCTCCCCGGATGGAGATACGGTCGAACTTTCCATAGCCTGCTCTTTGTTGAAGATCCCTATCTATCATTTCCTGAAATCTAAGATCGATGCAATGAATTGCCAGGATTTTTGCTTTGTGCATGTTCACCTCCTCTATTATTATTCGATCTATGGTAGATTGTTCAACTGTAGACATTTTGCTCCTAAAAAAAGACATCTGGTATGTGGCCAGAGGTCTAGTTAGGCAGTATACTAGCAAATTTGAGGCTGGATTTGCAAGTGTTAGAATTAAATAGGGTTTAGGGGTTAGGGAATAGAGTTTAGTATGAATATACTTATAAAACTTTTTTTTGTCGTATTGGCAATTGGAGGGATTATTTTAATTTTTTACGTTTCCTGGTTTTGGCGCGCTTTAATTACCCCGATGGTTTTAATTCTGCTTTTCGATGTTTTTGGGAGTTTTCTGGGGAAGAAGAAAGTTTAGGATATTTAGGGGAGATCTTGAGCAAGGTGGATAATAGGTTCTGCTCTTGGAGGAACGGGTCTTAGGTTCGGATCTTGGGAATTTAGAGGTTGAACTGTTTGCTCTACTTGGTTTACAAGCTTATTTATCTCACTTATGATTGGAGGCTGCAAAGTTGCGCTGCCATTTGTTTGCACAGTTGAGTTTTGTGGGCTGACTTGGGGTATGGTTTCTTCTGGTTTGGTTTTTTTAAATGTTGCGAATGGGAAGCGGGGTGTTTTTACCTCTGGTGCCGGGTTTATATCTGGAACTTGGGGAAGTGGAGGCGGTATGGGTGATTGAATGGGGATTTCTGGCAGTAATTGGTCTAGAGCTTTGGCAAGTCTATATTTCTCCTGATCGCCAGTGGCAGCTGCTTTCAATTTTGCGATAAGATCTGTATTGGCTATTAAATTGTTATTGGCAACAAAATTGAAGCAGGCGACGGCAACATTGAAATCCTTTAGAGAGTCTTGAAGCGCTTTTTCGGCAAAACCGGAAAGCATCTCCTTAACTTCGTCAGATGGAGGAGTAGGTGTAATTTCACTAATTCTTGATATGGCTTTTTGTACAAATTCGGCATAAGTTTTTGCTGGTTCTATGGGGAATTGGCTACTGCCGATTTTGACGATTGCGACCTTTTGACCGGCTTTAAGCAAATCGTATGCTTCTTGGCCGAACTGGCGGGACAACTTTAATCTTTGAAACTCATGAGACTCTTCCTCTGCAAATTTTTGAGCGGCTTCGGCTGTGAGACCAACCAAGCCCAGGATTTCGGCGCGGGGAATTTTGATATATGAGTTGTTTTGAGGAGGGATTTGAGTAAGATTGGGCATGGTGCATTTATTTAAAACTTTTGGAGAAATGTTGTCAATGGGAGTTTGGGGTAGATTACAGCTGTTGGAGCTTAAGTTAAGGAGGTCCTCCAATTTTTACTTTTCGCCTTTTCAGTATTTTTCATACACGGCTCAAAGTGCAAATTTAGGAGGATTACGAAAAGTTAAAGTTGTTCCAACTTTAACTTTTCTTCACCTTTGGGGATTTGGACTAAGGGTAAATAACGCTCGGTTGTGGAAAGTCTCTTGTGGCCGGCGACTTTAGAGATTAAAACAAGCGATGTGCCGGATGACAGGTGGTGGGCGACCCAAGTGTGTCTTAGATCGTTAACTTTGGCGCCGGCTATGCCTGCTTTTCTGTAGTAGCGATCGATAGCGGTTCTGATGTTTCTAACCAAAAGAGGTTTACCGGTTTTGGTAATAAAAAGTGCTTTATTGGTGGTTTTGGGGCGAACCTGTAGATATCTTTTAAGAGCTGCTTCTGCCGCTTTATTTAAGGGAATTGTTCGCTCCGGTCTGTTTTCCAGAGCTCTTACAAATAGATTGCCTTCTTTTGCACCTTCTGAATAGAAAACGTCGTCGACTCTTAAATTAGCCAATTCGCCTATTCTGATGCCGGTTTGAAGTAAAACCTCGATTATTGCTGCAATTCTGGCGTCGTCTCTTGCCGCATCACGAAGAGCTCGGTATTCAATGGGCGAGAGGATTCTTGGCGGTTTGGTTTCGAATTTTGGATGATCAACGAGGTTGGCCGGATCGTCGGTTATGTATTCTCTAACTTTGAGAAATCTGAAAAAAGTTTTGGTGGAATTTAGCTTTCTGGAGATGGATTTTTTTGTGTAGCCTGATTTTTCGAGTTTTGCCAGAAAAGACTTGAGATCCTCTGCTGTCGGTTCGTGAACATGGGCCTTTTGAAGTTCTTCCAAAAACTGGACAAGCTGTTCGATATCCTTACCGTAAGCCAGTACAGTTGCTGATGCTCTTTTTTTACCTTTAAGATGATCGATAAATTCTTTATGCGCTTCTGAAAGCTTTTTCATCTATATATTTTTTTGGCAGACTGGTATTTAGGTAAGCAGGCGAAGCAGTTTAGAACAAAGTATACGTCTTGCTATGGGTCTTTGTCAACCCCGTTAGAAGTACCGTTTTAGTAATTCTCTATAAGTTCGATTATGGTTCGAGATACTTTCCCTTTTTAAGTAGATGTTTTACTTGACTTCTACACGGGGTCAAGAGTGCGTACTTGTGATTTCCTTTTTTTTCTATGAGACGGTTTGTACAGCTGATTAGAAAACTTGTTGATGAAAGTTTGAACCTTATAATTAATCTTTAGAGTCTATAATATATATGGTAGCGTGAAGAAAAACTTGCTTTTGGTTTTTGCAATAATTGTCGGTTTAGTGCTTGCTTACAACAGCTTGCAAAAAATCATGTCTTTTCGGGGGACATCCCAGAAAGTTGTTGGTGCCCAAAAGCGCCTTGAGCAATTAAAAGAAGAAAACGAACGTTTGAAAAATGACCTTGAATATAAAAAAAGTGAAAGGTTTATTGAGGAGGAGATTCGCAATAAATTAGGTTTAGCAAGAGAAGGGGAGGAGGTTTTTGCGGTACCGAAAGACGTTGATCGTGAATCGTTAATCGTTAATGAGGATGAAGGAAAACCTAACTGGCAAAAATGGAGGCAGTTACTGTTTGGAACTTAGCTGGGTTGGGTTGATATTGCCAAAGAAAAACGACAAGTTAAGGTCGTTTCTGCTGTGCTTGCACTGAGCGAACGAAGTGAGTCGAAATGTAGCCTACACTTCCATTCTTACGAACCCCATTATATCTTGCAAAGATACAAGAGCAAGATGTAATCTTGCGATTATAGATGAATTCGTTCAAACTCTTAAAGATTGGAAGATAGTCTTTGAGCAGTATAAGTTACCCCAACTAGCCTATGCAAACTAAACCCCCCACCCACACCCAATTTTTCACCATCCAAAACCCTATATTCACTCTGCTGAAAACTTCGACATTTATGTCGAAGATGAAAGCAAGAGAATACACACTTCTCCAACAGAGTTCATGTAAACTTGAATAAAACT
>Ga0075629_129_pt1 | contig 8655 bp, 8 predicted proteins | sample RifGroA1_FD_68381 | JGI IMG/M metagenome (GOLD analysis project Ga0075629, IMG submission 68381) | Microgenomates (Curtissbacteria) bacterium GW2011_GWA1_40_16 | reverse complement strand
ATCACGGCTCTAATAACAGCAAACTCTGGTTGCAAACGATCAAATTCGGCTTTAATTTTAGGGTCTTTAAGAGATTCTTTCAAAAAAACGTCAAAATCTAAATGCCTTCTATCTTTAGGTTGGATCATAGCATATATGCTATAAGATTTCTTTCATTCTGTCAAGTGCTATTTTTAACTCTTTGGCTGGTGTTTTTTGCGTTTTCTTCTTAAATGCATGCAGTAGATAATATTTTCCAACTTTCATAGTATAGAAAATTCTGACTGCGATTTTACCGGGGATGCGAAGTTCATATAGATTAGATCTAAGCTTCTTTGCATAAGGAGGTTTCAAAAATGGACCACCATTTTTTAAGAGTAAAATTGAGTGAAGGATTTTAGCATAAGTGGTTTCGTCTTGATCCCTAATAAAATCTTCGACAGGAGAATCGCCCTGCGCATTTTGATAGGAATTTACTTTCCAGGCCATAAAGATTTTTTCATTTTAGCAGAAATAGGTAACTAATGGAGACAGGCAGTTTTCAAAAATATGCTGCGGATTTATTCGAGGTCTTATAAACTTCTCCAGCTTAAAAGCTGGAGTTTTATTCAAGTTAGTTTTATTCAAGTTTACATGAACTCTGTTGGAGAAGTGTGTATTCTCTTGCTTTCATCTTCGACATAAATGTCGAAGTTTTCAGCAGAGTGAATATAGACTTTCGGATGGTGAAAAATTGGGTGTACTGGGGGGTCAAAGTGCAAGATTTATTATTTAACTAACTTGATACGATCAAAACGACCAGAACGTTTAGGAAGGCCTCTTGTACGCTGGGCTTCTCTATCAAGAGGTCCTAACCGTTTGAGGACATCCCTTTTTATTGACTCCATTACGCCAGGGGTTATACGCCGCATTGCACGTCTTCGTGCCCTTTGTTCTGTTGGGGTTTCCGGGAGTGCCAGTAGTCGTTCGGCTCGCATCTTTATGTACTAGTATTATAAAGGTTTTGTCAAAAAAGTTTCATTGCGCATTTGCATAGGCGAGTTGGGGTAATTTATACTTCTTGCCAGATTACTTTCCAATCTTTAAGAGTTTGAACGAATTCATCTAATTTTTCGTAAGAAAAATCAAACTCGTTTATAATCGCAAGATTACATCTTGCTCTTGTATCTTTGCAAGATATAATGGGGTTCGTAAGAAAGGAAGTGTAGTCTACCCAAGTACCAGTCGGTACCTGGTAAATCTGAAATCATGAGGATATTTTCAGTCTGCTTAATTTTTTTATTGTTATCGCTCTTTTTTCCTTTGTCAGTTGTTTATACCCATAGTTCAATTGACTTTCCACAGGTAAGCGATGGCCAAATAAATGAGGCAATAGCGAAAACTGTTCCCGTGAGATTTTTGCCTGGAAATTCCATGCATTTTGCCATAAGTCTTAAAGAATCTTTTAATAGATTTTTTAGACCATCCTCTTTGCAAAAGGCCCAGTTTGATTTGGTGACTTCCGGTAAAAGACTTAAAGAAGCTTATTTGCTTATCAAAAAGGGCGACGTTAAGAACTCAAGCAAATCTTTAAATGAGTATGCAAAACGGATGAGGATATTCGAGCGCCAAATCAAAAAAGCCCGCAGCCAAAATCAGGATGTAGCATCATTTATAGGAAAAGCCAGCGATGATCTTAAGATTCACGAAATTCTCTTTTCGGCTATATGGCAGGAGTTTGCGCTCAAGGAAGATGCTTATAATTATGATATCAATTTTTCCGCAGCTTTAGACGCTTTTGGTGAGGTAGTCAAAGCTTTAGATGAGATTAAGCCGGGACTTTCGGATCGATATAATATTTTAAAAAAAATATCGCCCTCGCCTTTTCCAAGTCCCAGTATTTTGCCTTCTCCCTCAGTTGTAGAATCTACAGGGAGTGTTAAACCCAGAAGAATAATATATTAGATAGTTAGATAGATGGATAGATGGATAGATGGATAGTTGGATGGTTGGATGGTTGGATGGTTGGTTCAAGGATAAAGCGATTACACTAAAAATGGAATAAGTAGAAGCGCAATGATGTTGATGATTTTGATCATTGGGTTGATTGCCGGACCAGCAGTATCTTTATACGGATCTCCGACCGTATCACCTGTGACTGCTGCTTGATGGGCTGGAGATTTTTTACCTCCGAAGTTACCAGATTCGATATATTTTTTGGCGTTGTCCCAAGCTGCCCCGCCTGTTGTCATTGAAATAGCCACAAAAACGCCAGATACTATCGAGCCCATAAGAAGGCCGCCAAGAGCTTTTGAACCTAAGAGAAGCGCAACTGCAATGGGAGCAATTACCGGTATTAGAGCAGGTACTATCATAAGCTGAATCGCCTTTTTAGTAACGATATCAACCGCCTTGTCGTACCGGGGCTTGTTTGTACCCTTTAAAATGCCTGGAAATTGCTTAAACTGGCGACGGACTTCTTCAACAACTGCTCCGCCGGCTTTTTGGACTGCTTCCATAGCAAATGATGCAAAAAGAAATGGCAGCGATGCTCCGAGAAAAAGACCAACTAAAACTTTCGGGTCTGAAAGAGAAAATTCTACTTGCAAACCACGTGATGTTAATTCCTGTGAATAAGCACCAAATAGTACAAGGGCAGCTAAAGCAGCGGAGGCAATTGCATAGCCTTTGGTTATTGCCTTGGTGGTGTTGCCAACAGCATCAAGAGCGTCTGTTATTTGGCGAACTTGTTTGGGTAAATTGGCCATTTCGGCGATGCCACCTGCGTTATCGGTAATTGGACCATAGGCATCAATTGCGACAATAATGCCAGATAAAGAAAGCAGTGAAACTGCAGCAATCGAAATTCCAAAAAGACCGGCTAAGGAATATGAAGCTAATATCCCAAAGCAGATAACAACAACAGGCCAAAATGTCGAGCGCAGGGACACTGCCAGGCCCGCAATGATATTAGTGGCATGACCGGTGGTGGATGCTTGGGCGATCTGTTTGACAGGGTTAAATTTGGTGGAAGTATAATATTCGGTAATGAAAAAGATAAAAATTGTGATTATTAGTCCCACAAGTGCAGATAAGTAAATATTTAACGGGTCATAAATCCCATTGGCATTCATCATCACTTGAGTCAGGGGATAAAATCCAATCGCAGATAGAATAGCTGCAATTAGTAAACCAATATAAAGCGAGGTCATAATGCTTTTGTTTTTGGGAAGTTTGACAAAAAAAGTAGCAATAATCGTTGCGACAATTCCGATCGCTCCTAGAATCAAAGGATAAAGAAGAGCACCGACTTGATCGGGGAATATTAAAGAGGCCAAAAGCATGGCAGCAATAATGGTAACTGCATAAGTTTCAAAAAGATCAGCAGCCATACCGGCACAGTCACCGACGTTGTCACCAACATTATCGGCAATAACTGCTGGATTTCTTGGATCGTCTTCGGGGATACCCGCTTCTGTTTTACCAACTAAATCAGCGCCGACATCTGCTCCCTTTGTGAAGATACCGCCGCCAAGTCTGGCAAAAATTGAAATCAGTGAGCCTCCAAAACCTAAGCCAATTAATCCTTGAAGATCTTGGGTTGCTCCGAAAAAACCGGCAACTGAAAGAAGTGCCAGACCTACTACTAAAAGTCCGGTTACAGATCCGCCGGCAAAAGCTAAAGACAGAGCTTTAGCCATGCTATGGGTTGCCGCTTGAGCCGTTCTGACATTGGCACGTACAGAAATATTCATCCCTATAAAACCAGACGCGGCAGACGCCAGTGCGCCAATTGCAAAGCCGATTGCAGTTTGAAGAGATAAAAGTGCCCACAAAGAGGCAAAAATTACAACAGCTACAATGGCGATAACTGAGTATTGCCTTGAAAGATAGGCTGAGGCACCCTGGGTAATTGCATCTGAAATCTGACGCATCTGTTTGGTACCCGCGTCCTGTGAAACTATGCGAAACGAAGTAATAACGCCATATAAAATAGCGGCTACCGATGCTGCCAAGGCGAAAGGCAGGGCTTGTGCCGGATCAAAATTTAATTGCATAAATAGTCAATGTGAAAAATCATACAAATTTTTGGGGGGATTTGCAATATATTTAACTTAAGGTCTGACCCAGAGGAAAAGATTTTTTCTGATCTTTAATTGGTTTTGTTTCACTCGCCCTTTCTTTTGGCACAGACTTTGTTAGGGCAACTTTTAAGACCTCATCCATGTGTTCTGCCAAAATAAACTGCAGGTCTCGCCTGACATTTTTGGGAATATCTTCCAAGTCTTTACTGTTTGATTTTGGTAAAATCACTGTAGTTAATCCGGCTCTATGGGCAGCAAGTATCTTTTCTTTAACTCCGCCAATTTCCAGAACTCTGCCGCGAAGGGTCACTTCACCTGTCATTCCTACTTCTTTTCTGACAGGAATCTTGGTTAATGCCGAAACTAGTGCTGTGGTCATTGCAATACCAGCTGAGGGACCGTCTTTAGGAACGCCGCCTTCTGGTACGTGAATGTGGACATCAATTTTGCTTGCTATGTTTTCGCCAAGACCTAAAATCTTGGATCTAGATCTTACATAGGATAGAGCAGCTTGTGCTGATTCTTTCATCACATCGCCAAGCTGACCTGTTAAGATAAGTTGACCTTTACCAGGCATGATATTAACCTCTATAAAAAGAATGCCTCCACCTGCTGCCGTTACGTAAAGGCCGGTAGACATACCAATCTCATCTTTGGTTTCGGCTATAGTTTTTGAGAATTTGTGAGGACCAAGATAGCTCCTTAGTTGTTTTGGCGAAATCCTGATTTTTTTCTGACTTTTGTTTGTTGCTATTTTTTTGGCTACCTTTCTTAAAACTGCAGCGATTTCTCTTTCCAGTTCTCTAACGCCTGCCTCGCGCGTGTATTTGGCGATAATTTCTTTGAGAGCGTGGTCTGCAATTTCGACATTTTTCCCAGTTAAACCGTGAGATTTCAATTGTTTTGGAATTAAAAAGCTTTTGGCTATGTGAAATTTTTCCTCTTCCGTGTAACCGGGGAAGTTGATAATTTCAAGTCTATCTCGAAGAGCCGGCGGGATCGTATCCAAGATATTGGCAGTTGTTATGAACATCACGTCGGAAAGATCATAGGCGACTTCAAGGTAGTGATCTGAAAAGGCATTGTTTTGTTCTGGATCTAGGGCTTCAAGAAGTGCGGAGGAGGGGTCGCCCCGAAAATCGGTGCCGATTTTATCAATCTCATCCAACATAAAGACCGGATTTTTGGTCCCGGCGTTTTTAATACCTTGAATTACTCTACCGGGAAGCGCACCGACATAGGTTCTTCTGTGACCACGGATTTCTGCTTCATCGTGGATGCCGCCTAAAGAAACTCTGACGAATTTTCTGCTAAGAGCTCGGGCTATTGACTTACCAATTGACGTTTTGCCTACTCCGGGAGGACCATAAAAACAAAGAATGGGCCCTTTTATTTTCCCCACTAATTTATGGACAGCTAAGTATTCCAAAATTCTTTCTTTAACTTTTGGTAGTCCATAATGGTCTTCGTCTAAAACTTTGGCGGCAAACTCAACGTCTGCCGAACCTTTTGATTTTGTTGCCCAGGGCAAATCTACAAGCCATTCCAAATAGGTCCTGATATATGATGATTCGGGATTATAAGTCGACATTTTGGCAAGGCGCGATAGTTCTCTTTCTGCCTTTTTCTTGACATCTTCGGGCATTTGGGCTGCTTTGATCTTTTTTCGAAATTCACCGATTTCACGACTATCATCATCTTCTCCTAATTCTTTTTCTATAGACTTCATTTTTTCTCTTAAAATTGCTTCTTTGGTGACTTTACCGACTCTTTCCTGGGTTTCAGTATCGATTTTAGAAGAGATCTCAAGTATTCTTATTTCTCGCGTTAAGAGTTCTGAGAGTCTTTCAAGCCGAGCTTTTGTGTCGACCATTTCAAGAATCTGTTGCTTATCTGCGGTTTTTAAATCGATTGAAGCAGTTATAATGTTAACTAGCTGATTGGGATCGTCTGTTGAGAAGATATGAATTGATGATTCAAGAGTTAAAACGCCTCCAAGCTCGCCATATCTTTTGATTTTAGCCAGGGTATTTCTGAAAAGTGCTTCGATTTCTTCTGTTTTTTGAGAAAGTTCGGGGATCTCTTCAACTTTAACCGCAAGGTAGGGGTCAATTTGGGTAAACTCTTTAAGATAAACGCGCATCAGGCCTTCGACGGCCAAGTTATACTCATTGTCGACTTTCCAGAGTCTTCTGATAATACCAACAGTGCCTACTGAGTAGATGTCATTTGGTGCCGGATTTTCTATTCTGGGGTTTTTTTGAGCAACGAATACTGCCAGCCTGTCACCAGCCCATGCGCCATCTAAACCAATTTTAACCTTTGGACGGCCGACAGTAATTGGAACCATAGACGAAGGAAAAACCGCAGTATCCCTTAGGGGAACTATTGGTAGTTCGTTTTTAAGTCTTGGTTTTTGCTGTTCTAGAAATATTGACATAGTGTCAATGTTCTCTCTACACCTTTATTCTAGCAGGTGAGTCTATATTGTGAATTAGCAGATAGCATACCATGAGTGCTAAGACGTGTCAAGGCTGTACTTTGTTACCTGCTCGCCTGAACAAATATACCCCAATAAATAAGACAACTACAGAGATTAAATGCGCGATTTTAAGTTGAGAAACTACCCAAGTATCAATCCTTAAAAACTCAACTGAAAATCTTATTAGAGAATACGAGATTAGATAAAGGCCAAAGATTTGACCAGGTCTTTTAAATCTTTGAGAGAGTTTAATAAGAGCTATAAAGAAGGCTAGATTTAAGATTGCCTCGTAAAAAAATGTAGGGTGAAAATGGGAAAAGTTTTGAAACTGGAATGGCCGATTTTGCTCATTTATGTAAACTCCCCATGGCAAACTTGTCGGCGGGCCAAACCCTTCCTGGTTTATCCAGTTGCCGATTCGGCCAATAGCCTGACCCAAAAGCAGTGAAGGTGATGCCAAATCCAGAATTGTTAATAAATTAAGTTTTCTAAGTTTTGCAAAAAAGTAAAAACCAATAACTGCTCCTAAAATTGCTCCCCAAATGCCCAAACCGCCATTTTGAATAAAAAATACTGATATGGGGTTTTTGCTGTACGTCGAGTAATAATCCAAAACGTGATAAATCCTCGCACCAATAATTGCAAGAACTAGAGGTAATATTAGAAGTGAGTCATCAAAGATTTTTGGGTTGATTTTATAGATTTTTGCCCTTTTTTTGGCCAAATAGTAACCAATATAAATAGCAAGCGCGATTATTAATCCATAGAAGTGGACATTAACTGGGCCGATTTTTAGATAGGGATTTAACATAGAAGTTTAAGAGTGCTGTGGAAATGATAAATAAAATTGCTGTAATTATTATATTGAGCGTGAGACGAAATAGGAAGTTTACAAAAAAACTTTCTGGAAAAAGTTTAATAAGATTATCATTACCTGGAAAAAGCCAAAAGTTATTTGAGAACGAGATAAGATGAAATTTTTCAAAAAAGAAAGAAAAGTCAAAGACTGATAATGAGAACAAAAAGAAAGTGATAATTACAGTCAATATTGATCCTATAAAGGCTGATTTAACCAGAAGAGTCCAGCGGCCTTTTATAAGTAGCAGTAGTGACGAAATAATGACTAATGTCAGCGCCAGATAATTTACAATTGATGCTGAATTTAACAGACTTTTAACATCTCTCAAGTGAATTTTAGCCTGTTGTGAGAAAATATTATGTTCGAGTTCTTTTTTACCTCGAAAGTAGCTTAAAAGCTCTTCTGTTGCATTTGTTACCACTTTGTCGTTTTCAAATTTTTCGTAAACTTTTAATTTTTGATAAGTTTTAAGATAAAAATTCCCGTTGTATGTTAGGGATAATGTGTTAGTTAAAATAATAATTATTGGTAGAAATAATATAATAGATAGAGAGCTTATCCTGAGTAGTAATTCGGAATAATTAGACATGAAATTATTTTTACTGATTTTGGCTCTAATAATCGCAGCTGTTGTCTATTTTGTAAATAACTGGCAAAAATATGGTAGTTTTATAAAACCAAGAGAATTAAAGGATATAGAGCTTTCCGAGCTGGTATCTTTTGCCAATTTCTATAACGGTCGAATGGTTTGCACTAAGGGTTATTATATTTAAGGGTTATTATATTGAAACGGAAGGATCTACTTATATAAAAATGAACTTAGAGGATCAAGATATCTTTAAAAAGTCTGTTTGGATCATAAATCAGTCGGGAAAGAATTTTTTTGTTGATGCTATACAAGGTGGTAAGACTGCTCTGTTTAGGCTTTGCGGAAAATTTGAATCCGGCAGAACTCAAGGATTCGGTCAGCCAGCTATTTGGACTCATCAAATGATAGTTGATCGCTTTGAGCAACTTGATCGAACTATTCCCCTGAAAAACTAGCTTATCTAACGTCTAACAAGCTTTGTCACCTTTTTCCAGAGCCAGCGAGAAAAGGATATTAAAACTGCTATTACCAGAATCCAAATTATAAACTTCCGGGGCCTAAGAGTCCTCGGTGTATCTAGTGAGCGAATATAAAGTTAACAAAACAAGAGCGATTTTTGCTAAAATCCAACAGCAATGGGTAAAATCTACACAAGAGTTGGAGACCGCGGCACTACTTCGCT
>Ga0075629_124_pt1 | contig 8820 bp, 14 predicted proteins | sample RifGroA1_FD_68381 | JGI IMG/M metagenome (GOLD analysis project Ga0075629, IMG submission 68381) | Microgenomates (Curtissbacteria) bacterium GW2011_GWA1_40_16 | reverse complement strand
GGGATTAGATTCTTTCTATTTGAAGGAAACTAGAAATACTTTTGGTCATGTTAAAAGTAATTTTGCTTCTGTATTTGATACCTCAACAGATGAATTTTAACGTTTTTTTGTTAAAAAGGCAATTGTTTCCTGAATTATTTCCAATTCAAACCCCCGCGACAACAGGTGCGCATAAACTTTTTTCTTGAATTCCATTTCTGGTAACTTTTTAAACCTGGGAAGTTTCTTTTCTAGAGATTTCAGGGCAACTGACTTTTGATTGGAAAAGCTTTTTAATACTTTTTCTATTATTAGCCCATCTATATTTTTTCCTCTTAGCTCCATTTCAATTAGTCTAGGCCCCTTGGGATTTGATTTTAATCTTGACTCAAACCACCATTTAGCAAAATCATAGTCGTTTATATATTTATACTTTTTTAATTTTGCAATTACTTCCGGTACCAGGCTGCTTGCTTTTGCTTGGCTAAATTTAATCTCTTCGGCAGCCGCAATTTTTTTTGCCAGATAATCTTCGACCTCTTTTTGGCTTCTTGGGCGATATGATAAAAAGTTTAAAGATTTATTAACCAAATTACCAAGTTTATTCTCCTTTATGATCCCTTTTATTTCTTCCTGGGATAAGTTTTGACCTGCTTTAAGCTTATGTTTTATTAAGCTTTCGGCTTCTATGCCAAACGCAAAATGTCCATCTAAAAAAATATTGTATTTCGAGGGTTTTTTCTTTTGGGGGGTAACAGCAGTTATTTGTGGCACAATTTAAGCCGCAGCAATTTCTTCTAAAATCCCACTGTCTTCGTCTTCATGATTGACTGTCAGGTCGGTTTTGGTGGGCATACCTTTTTTCACCTTCGCCCAAATTTCTTTTTCAACTTGCGCGTAGTCTTTTTTATGTTCAACAAAATATGCTTTTGCGCTTTCTCTACCCTGACCGATTAATTTGGTGCCCCATCTGTAAAAAGCACCGCTTTTTGAAACTAGTCCCATTTCGACAGCGATATCCAAAAGCCCTCCTTCTTTGGAAATCCCTTCTTCCCCGGTGATGTCAAACTCGGCAATCCTAAAAGGCGGAGCCACTTTGTTTTTAACTACTTTTACGCGGTGGCGGGATCCTATTATTTTGTCACCGTCTTTGATATTTTCAATTTTCCTGATATCAAGCCTGATTGAACAATAAAACTTTAAAGCCCGGCCACCGGGTGTTGTTTCGGGGTTACCGAACATAACACCGATTTTTTCGCGGAGCTGGTTTGTAAAAATGACAACCGTTTTTGATTTGGATATTACGCCGGTTAGTTTACGCAGCGCCTGTGACATTAAGCGCGCCTGGACTCCCATCATTGAATCGCCCATTTCGCCTTCGATTTCGGCCCGGGGAACGAGAGCTGCAACGGAATCGACAACTATAACATCAACGGCGCCGGAACGGATTAGGGTTTCGGTTATTTCCAAAGCTTGTTCACCTGTGTCCGGCTGGGAAATTAAAAGGTCATCTAAATTTACTCCAACTTTTTGTGCCCATACCGGATCGAGTGCATGCTCTGCGTCTATTAATGCGGCATTACCGCCTGCTTTTTGGGCCTGGGCAATTGCAGAAAGGGTGAGTGTAGTTTTGCCGGATGCTTCGGGGCCGTATATTTCGACAATCCTTCCGCGCGGAAGGCCGCCAACACCAAGTGCCAAATCTACAGGGACAATTCCGGTGGGGATTACATCCACTTCGAATTTGCCAACAGACTCCCCCATCTTCATTATTGAACCTTTACCGTAGGCTTTTTCGATTTGGGAGATAGCAGTTAAAATCGCTTGCTTTTTGGCGTCAATAGTCATGAAGAAATTAAGGGCAGAATTAGTTTAGTTTTACTATACATTTTATAAAAACACAATAGGTGATAAAATATTTCGACGCCGGGGAGTAGTATAAAGACCTTCTTCGCTCGCAGTTTATATTAGTTTACTGCTCGCTTGAAGAACTTTGCTTTTTCGCAAGCGAAAAAGTAGTGGTATTATTTTAGGGTAACTGCGGGGAGTAGTATAGTGGTAACACACTGCGCTGGGGGTGCAGTATCGGGAGTTCGATTCTCCCCTCCCCGACAAGCTGGTTGACAGAGATTCATAACACGAGGTAAAATTTCCAAAACGGTCGCTAGAAATGGCGGGCGGTTTTTTTAAGGTTTAATCATGAATGGAGGAAGAGAGGGCGAACCCTCTTTTGCTTCTGTTCCCAACGGAGTTCCCGAAGAGGTGACTCCGGTTTTTAAAGGGACGGAAGTTCCACTACCATTAACCTTCTCACCAATCGAATCAGCCAGGATTCGACGAGAAGCTTTGAATAACCGAACAAAAAAGGTAGATTAGATCGAAATTATCCTTGCATGTTCGTACGGGAGAGGATTTCGTTTGTCATTTTTTGTAAACTTTACAAACAATTTCAGGATGTGTTCTAATTAATAAGATATGGGGATTCGTGAAGGTGCCAGGGAAGCTTGGCGAACTATTGTAAAAAAACCGATTATGCCTGGAGATGGAGAACACCACGCACCATTGGAGCTTGTAGGGCCCTTTACCACACGTATTCCAGAATCACCAAAGCCCGAGAATGATTCTTCAGCACCAGGCGCTGACTTGCCTAAAGATGCAGGTGGCGATATTGGTGCTAAATAAATTTTCCTTTAAAAAACAGGCCTTGTGAGACATTGAAGGACTGCGCAAAGTCCAAAACTACCGTTTTGGACTTTGCTTGCCTTTTCGCGCTTTTTGGGCAAGACCATACTTGCGGCGTTCTTTAACTCTTGGATCTCTAGTTAAAAGTCCGGCTCTTTTTAAAAACGGCCTAAAATCACGGTTCGCTTCGTTTAATGCCCGTGCTATTCCGTGAACTACCGCATCAAGCTGTCCACTTTTACCGGATCCTGCTACTTTTATAGAAGCAAAGTATTTGTCTTCTGATTTTGTAAGATGAAACGGTTTTAAATATTTAGTTTTGGCAGCCTCCGAGGGAAAATAGTTTTCAATTGGTATTCCGTTGACAGTAGTTTGACCTTTGCCGGGAACCAACCGCACTCTTGCTACAGCTTCTTTCCTGCGGCCCACTGCCTGAATATGTTGCTTTGATTTATTATTTGATATTTGTTTTTCTTTTTCTTCCATTTTTCTTAATTTTTAAATTTGTCTTTATATGGATGACTTGAGTCCGGAAATATATGAAGTTTTTTAAGCATTATTTTTCCCATCTTAGTTTTAGGAAGCATGCCGGTTATTGCATTTCTTATTAACTCTTCAGGTTTTTGACTTCTAATTTGTGCTGCGGTTTTCATATATAAACCGCCCGGGTAACCCGAATGGTGATAGTATTTTTTTTGTTTTTCTTTTTTACCAGAGAGTACGATTTTTTGTGCGTTTATTACAACAACATAATCACCAGTATCGAGGTTGGGGGAATAAATATTTTTGTTTTTACCCATAAGATGCATTGCGACCTCTGAAGACAACCTGCCGAGGATTTTGGTCTTCGCATCAATAAGATGCCATTCTCTTTTTATGTCTTTGGGGGTTATTGTTTTCATTTTTTAGTCTTTTGTTTTACTTGTGGTTTTGCCACTTCTTTTTTTGTAGTTTCTTTCTTGGTGTTACCTTTTTTATTAGCACTAACCTTTTTTTCGACTTTATTATTTTTTGTTTTTGAACTCAACGCTTTTGATTTATCCCACTCTAAAAACTCAAGCTTCGCCATGGCAGCGGAATCGCCACGCCTTGCGGTAAGTTTAATAATGCGTGCATAACCACCCGGCCTTTTGTCAAAACCGGGCGCGATCTCGTCGGTCAGCTTTTTAAAAGCAGCCTTTTTTAGATACGACGCAAGAATACGCTTTGACGCGAGCTTATCTTTCTTAGCAGAGGTAACCATTTTTTCTACATATGGCTTTACAAATTTTGCTTTTGCCAAAGTAGTGGTTACAGAACCATGTATTATTAGAGCGCCGGCCAAGTTATTTAAAAGAGCTCTTCTGGAATTGGTGTCTCTGCCTAATTTGCGGCCAAAAACTGCATGCCTCACTTTATTTCAATACCCCTTTCCTTGAGCTTTTCCTCCACCATGGAGATAGACTTTGGCCCCATGTTTTTCATTTTCATCAAGCCCTTTCTGTCTCTTTCCAAAAAGTCCCCGATTGTTTCAATTTTACCAGCCTTAAGGCTATTGGTAAGCCTAACAGGGAGGTCTAATTCTTCAAGGGAAACTTTTAAGTCATCGTCAGCTACAGCTGCTTGAGACTGGACACCTTGCTCCTTTTGCTTTTTTGTGCCCGGTTGCGGTGTGTATATTGTAGTAAAATGGTCAACTAAAATTTTTGAAGCTTGCTTAAGTGCGTCTGACGGCTTTAATGTCCCATCGGTTGTCACTTCAAGCGTCAACTTATCATAGTTGGTAACTCGGCCAACACGTGTTGCTTCTACTTTATAATCCACTTTTGTCACGGGCGAAAAATTGGCGTCAATTGGAATAACACCGATTTCACCTGTTTTTCTTTCATCTGCCAGAGAATAACCGTTACCATTCTCCGCAAAGATGGTGGCCGAAAGCCTTGCTTTTGAATCCGCCAAGTGTGCGAGGACTAAATCATTATTTACAATTTCAACACCTGCTGTCGGAATTATGTCTTTGGCCTTGACTTCCCCCGGACCTTTAGCATCCAGCGTTAATTTAACCGGTTTGTCCGAAGAGATTTTGAGCCTAACTTTCTTAAGGTTTAAGATAAATTCGACAATATCTTCCGACATACCTGCCATCGATGTAAATTGATGACGAGCACCAGATATCTTTACGTGGGTAATCGCTGCACCCTGAAGGGATGTTAAAAGTACACGTCTTAGGGAGTTTCCGATAGTATGGCCATACCCTTGGTCAAGGGGATCAATTACGAACTTTCCAAAATCGTCTGTTTCTTTTTCTGTTTCAACTTCTATTTGAGATAAATCCAGCATTTTTTGAGTTCACCTCCTTTTGCTTTGAAAGTTTGTTTTTTCATATTAATTATCTTGAGTAAAATTCAACTATTAATCTTTCGTTAACTTCAACGTCTATATCTTCCCTTTTAGGGTTTGACTTAACTTTGCCAACAGTTGCTTTCTTTTCAAGCCAAGTTGGAATAATAGATTCCTTTGTTTCTTCTGAAAGCTTTTTAATAAATTCTAAACTAGAAGCTTTTTGAGAAAGCGAGATAACGTCGCCAATTTTAACATTATATGAGGGAATATTCACCTTTTTGCTGTTTACGAAAACGTGCCCATGGGAAACAAGCTGTCTTGCTTGCGGACGGCTTGATGCTAAATTTAACCTAAAAAGTGCATTGTCGAGCCTTGTTTCCAGTATTTCTAGCAGTGCTTCACCGGTTGCCTCTTTTTTCCTGGAGGCAAGATTGTAGTACCTTTGAAATTGCCTTTCGAGTACCCCATACATTCTTTTTACTTTTTGTTTTTCCCTAAGTTGAACTGCGTATTCGGATTGTTTTCTTCTACCTTTTTGGCCGTGCTGACCGGGCGGGCCGGCATTTTTTCTTGTGACCGGGCATTTAGCGGAGCCGCAAAGTGCTACCCCTTCAGCCCGGCATAATTTATGTTTTGGTCCTGTGTATCTAGCCATTTATACCCTTCTCCTTTTTTGTGCCCTCGGCCCGTTATGTGGGATTGGTGTAACATCTGCAATCATGGTGATATTTAGACCAGCTGCTTTAAAAGCCCTTATTGAGCTATCACGCCCGGGTCCCGGTCCTTTAACAAAGATTTCTACGCTTTGGACTCCCATCTCTTTTGCTTTTTTAGCAACTCCCTCTACGACTGTGGTAGCAGCATACGGTGTTGATTTTCTGGCTCCTTTAAAGTTGGATGCCCCGGCAGATCCCCAGGCAATTGTTTGGCCATTAGGATCTGTTAATGTCACCAGCGTGTTGTTAAAAGTTGCCGTGACATAAGCTCTTGCGTGACTTACTTGTTTTGCCGAACTTTTTTTTGTTTTCTTGATTACTTTTGCCATGTTTTTCTTATGATTGAGTGCTTCCCATCTTTGCTACAACGTCTTTCCTGACAGTACCAATTGTAATCCGTTTTCCTCTTTTTGTACGGGCGTTGACCCTTGTCCGCTGGCCTCTTGCAGGCAAATTTTTAGCATGGCGTGTACCCCTATAAGCTCCAATCTCTTGCAATCTTTTAATGTTGCCTTGGATTTCTCTTCTTAAATCCCCTTCAACTTTATAATTTTCAATTTCTTTCTGGAGTTTATTAACTTCGTCTTCGGTCAAATTTTTTGTTCTTTTCTCCGGATCGATGTTGCAAAGTAGAATAATTTTTTTTGCCAATGTTGGGCCGATACCAAAAATATACGGCAATGAAGCCTCAATTCTTTTGTCGTTTGGTAAATCAACTCCTGCTATTCTAGCCATAAACTATCCTTGTCTTTGTTTGTGGCGAGGGTTTATGCAAATTACATATAACCTGCCTTTTCTTTTTACAATTTTGCAATTTACACATCTTTTTCTGACACTTGCTTGAACTTTCATAATTTTAACCTAACCTATAAGTTATCCTTCCTTTATTTAAATCGTATGGCGTCACTTCTATTCTTACTTTATCTCCAGGCAATATCCTTACGTAATGGATTCTCATCTTACCCGAAAGATGGCAAAGAACAATAGTGTCACCTTCAATATTTGGCAGTTGGCCTTGAGAAACTTTAACCCGAAACATTGTGTTTGGCAATGCTTCTGTTACTTCTCCTTCTATTTCTATAACTCCAGGTTTCGTCATCAGTCTGAACGGTTATTTTACATAATTTACATGTACGGCGTCAACACAACGGGACCGGATTTGCTTGTTAAGACAGTCTGTTCAAATAACCCTCCCAATGACCCATCTGCCGTTGTTATTGTCCAGTTGTCTTTTTCCAAACCAATTTCGCCGGAACCGTTTGTGTAAATTACTTCGATTGCGATAGTCATGTTTTCGGCAATTACAGGGCCTGAATGAGGTTTACCAAAACCGGGTATAAAGGGTTCTTCGTGAAGCATTTTCCCCACACCATGGCCTGTCAGCTCTTTTACTATTGAGTAGCCGGCGGTTTCAACCGAACCCTGAATAGATGAAGATACATCTCCAATCTTGTTGCCCGGCATGGCTTTTTTAATAGCTTTTTTCAGGGCATTTTCACCACAAGAGAGAAAATTTCGAATATCGGAAGAAACATCACCTACGGGGACGGTGATAGCCAGGTCGCTGTGAAATCCTTTGTAAAGAGCTCCTATGTCAATCCCGATTATGTCACCACTTTTTAAAATGCGGTCTGTCGGGATGCCGTGTACGACCTGTTCATTTATTGTTGTACAAATTGTGTATTGGTAATTTTCAACAGTCATAAATGAGGGGGTAGCTCCAAGTTTTTCTATTTCCCGCTGGGCAATGTCGTCCAAAAATTTGCAACTTATTCCGGGTTTAATATTTTCTCGAACTTTTTTTAGTGCATATGCTGCAATTTGTCCTGATTTTTTCATAAGTTCTACTTCCTTTTCAGATTTGATCCAGTTGCTTTTCATAATTTGAAACTTTCCCTTCAATATCCTTTTGTATTTCTTCAATTGTTCTTTCGCCGTCTATTTCTTCAAGAATTCCCATCTTTTTGAAGCTGGATAATAATGGCTCTGTTTCCCTATGGTGCCAGCCCATTCTTTTTTGCAGAGACTCTTGGGTATCATCATGTCGTCCCCGAAGCATCAACCGTTTTATTGCTTCGGAATCAGAAATTTTTATATTAAAAACTATGTCGATATCTTTATCAAGTACAGTTAACTGCGCTTCGTTTCTGGGGTAGCCATCAAGAACATATCCATTTTGGCAATCTGGATTTGCCAGTCTTTGTTTTAATGTGCGTTTGGCCAACTCGTCGGGAACTAATTTTCCCTGATCGATCGTTTGGCGGATTTTTTGAGCATCTTCGTCATCATCAGCTCTTTTATCACGGAAAAGTTGACCCATCTCAATGTACGGTAATCCTAATTTTTCCGCGAGCATCTTTGCTTGCGTCGATTTTCCAGATCCCTGGATGCCTAAAAAAATAAATTTCATAATTTAGCCTCTTCTTTTTAAGAAAGCGTCGTAATCACTCATCACCAGTTGTGATTCTATCTGTTTGGTTGTTTCTAAAATAACTGCAACAACTATCAGAATCCCTGTCCCACCAATTAACAGATTATCCATTCCTGTTAAACGCTGGCCGATTGAGGGCAATACTGCGATGATGCCTAAAAATATCGCGCCAAAAAGAGTAATTCTCAGTGATACATAATCCAGATATTTTTTTGTTGGGCTTCCCGGCCTAATACCCGGCAAAAAACCTCCTTGCTTCATCAACATTTCGGAAATTTGTTTAGTATTGAATGCAACAGTTGTGTAAAAATAGGTAAATATAATAACCAGTAGAAAATAAACCGCGCTGTAAATATTACCGCCCGGTGTAAATAACCTTTGCATTTCCTGTGCAAGATTAGCAAGAAAGATGTTAGGTGACCTTTCAAAAAATCTTCCAAATGTTGATGGGAGCAGAATTAGGGAAACTGCAAAAATTATCGGTATGACACCTGCCTGGTTAACTCTGAATGGGATAAAGCTGGATACGCTGGTTTGTGCACCTTGGGCCTCCCGCCTGGAATAATGGACTTTAATGGGCCTCTGGGCTTCTGTAACGATTACAATAGAAACTACAACTACTAATGCCATGACTGCAAAGATTACGATGTTTCTAAGTTGTGATGGATCAAAAACAGATAATTGCTGAAA
>Ga0075629_123_pt1 | contig 9229 bp, 9 predicted proteins | sample RifGroA1_FD_68381 | JGI IMG/M metagenome (GOLD analysis project Ga0075629, IMG submission 68381) | Microgenomates (Curtissbacteria) bacterium GW2011_GWA1_40_16 | reverse complement strand
AAATGGTTACTGGATAAACCGTAAAAATTGGTTTCTTGGGGGTTTTTTAACAAAAGGAGGGGCATATCCGGATCCGGTGATCCGATTGTTTAAAAAAGGCAAAGGCAAACTACCTGAGGTTAGTGTTCACGAACAAGTCGAAATCGACGGAAGAGTGGGCAATTTGAAAAACGACCTTTTGCATATGGCGGACCCAAATTTTTCAAGATATTTACAACGTGCAAACCGTTACACAAGCCTAACAGCCAAAAAATTTAAAGCAAAAAAAGTGGGCAAAGGGATAGTCCAGATAATCACGTATATGCTCATAAAACCAATAATTACCTTTATAGATATTTATTTTCGCCACGCAGGCTTCAAAGACGGCTTTAGAGGGTTTGTTTGGGCACTTTTTTCCTCAGCACACCATTTTTGGGCATATTCAAAGTATCTAACAGACAAAGATTGAAACAAAGCGCAATTTTAAAGCTAATTTGCCTACTTGTTTAAATCTTTAAAAATTGTTATCAACATAATATATACTTTTTTTGAAAGGAGGTATCATGGCAAAGAAAAAGAAAAAGAAAAAGTAAGAACTTTCTTGCCCACCTTAGCGGTTTTAAAAGATAAACACTGTAAAACAACGGAAGGTGGGTTTTCTTTCCTGAATACCTAATCTCCACCAAAACAGGCAATCTAGGATATAATTTTAGTTAATGCTAATTGCAATAGATGCAAGTCCCACAAGAACCGCGCATAAGACACGGGGTATAGGATCATACACTACTAATATAATTACCTCTTTAAAGGAAACCGACAAAGATTTTAAGATAAAGGAGTTCTATAGTCCAAAAAATCCTCCCCGGGCAGACATAATCCACTACCCCTATTTCGACCTGTTTTTCCACTCATTGCCGCTTAGGGCAAAAACAACCAGGGTAGTGACAGTCCACGACGTAATCCCACTTGTGTTCCCTAAGCATTTTAAATCAGGCATAAAGGGGAAACTTAACCTGCACCTCCAAAAGCTGGCACTCAAAAATACCGCTGCCGTGCTTTGTGATTCTCAAACTTCAAAAAAAGATATAGCCCAAAAACTTGCTTATCCTGCCGAAAAAATCCATGTTATCTACTTGGCACCTGGTAAAAACTTCAGAAAGACAAACGACCAAAAACTATTGGAGAAAGTTTCACAAAAATATTCCTTGCCCAAAAAGTTTATCCTTTATGTGGGAGATATCAATTGGAATAAAAATTTGCCAAATCTGCTCAAATCTATAAAACTTACCGGTGTAAATTTAGTCGCTGTAGGTAATGCCATAGCAGATGCGAATTTAGAACAAACAAAATCTTTAACTGCTCAAATCGAAAGCCTCGGTATCCAAAATAAAGTGAGAATAGTTGGTTATGTTCCTGAATCGGATCTGGTTTCAATTTACAATTTGGCAGTCGTAACTGTTTTACCATCCTTCTATGAAGGTTTCGGACTGCCGGTTGTTGAAAGCATGGCTTGCGGTACACCGGTCATTTGTTCTAATAATTCGTCTCTTGCGGAAATTGGGGGTGACGCGGCAATTTATTGCGATCCCGAAAGTCCCCAAAATGTCTCAGAGCAAATATTAAATGTGATAAACCTTTCGCCTGGCGAGCGGGCTGCTCTGGAAAATAAGTCCCTTGTCAACGCATCAAAGTTTTCGTGGGTTAAAACAGCGATGGAAACAAGCAAGGTATATAAAAGTTTAAGAGTAGATAATGAGTAAACTGCTTCGATACCCATTGGCAAAAATCGTCTTAATGTTCTTATCTTGGCGTATTTTTTTGTTTTTCATTGCTTATATATCCCCACAACTAATTCCCACATTTGGAGCAAAATTCCCTTATTATAACGAACTCCTGGTAACTTCTGGTTGGCCTCATTTTGTCTGGTCTTTTGCAAACTTTGACGGTGTCCATTATCTTGGAATTGCCAGGCATCTTTACGATTACCAATACACCCAGGCATTTTTCCCGCTATATCCACTATTGATTCGTTTTTTATCACCAATTTTTATGGGAAACATGCTTCTAACCGGACTTATTATTTCCAACACGTTTTTCCTTTTATCTCTCATCGTTTTTTATAAATTGGTTGCGCGGTTCGCAAGCGAAAAGACAGCATTTTGGTCAATTTTATTCCTTTTAAGTTTCCCAACGTCATTTTATTTCGGCGCGCTTTATACGGAGGGCCTTTTTTTCTTTTTAATAATCCTGAGTTTCTACCTGTTTGAAAAAAATAAAATTATCCTGTCATCGCTTGCCGGTGCTTTTGCGTCTGCAACACGTCTAATTGGAATATTTTTGTTTCCGGCACAAATAAAAGGAAAACAACTAAATCAACTAATCCCATTGTTTATCATTCCGGTAGGCTTATTTTTATATATGACATATTTATATTTAAAATTTCACAATGCGCTTTATTTTTTAACTGCCCAAACAATTTTTGGCCAAGAGCGTTCAACTACAAGCGTTGTCCTGCTACCCCAGGTTTTCTACAGGTATATAAAGATATTGCTAACAACGCACGGATTGGTTTTGGCAACGGCTACTTTTGAACTTATCTCTACACTATTTGCAATTGTCATTCTCATATTGGCAACTAAAAAGGTAAAAATTGATTGGCTAGTCTTTAGCTGGTTTGCAGTGCTAATCCCGACACTGACAGGAACATTTGCATCCATGCCCAGATATATACTCATGGCTTTTCCAATTTTTATATACTTGGCAACTTTAAAAAACACATATCTTAAAGTTGCGATAATGATTATTTTTGTCCTGCTTCTTACAATCACCACAACCTTTTTTGCGCAAGGTTATTGGGTAGCCTAATATAGTTAGCTGTGATATCATCTTTTCATGGGCTTCCTACGCTTATTAATTGTAAGTGTTACCTTTAATGTGACCGCAAACATCCTCTTAAAAAAAGGTGTCATGTCGTTTGGGGGAATAAGTGCCAGCAAGGCAGAATTGCTCACCAGCCTGACTAAGGCGGCTTTTAGCCCCTTTATTATCGGGGGACTCGTACTGTACGGACTCTCTTTTGTAATCTGGCTTCGCGTTTTAAGCTTTAACGACCTTTCCCGCGCTTATCCGATTTTCGCAAGCGTAGTTTTCTTGATGACCACCCTAGGCTCAATAAAATTTTTAAACGAAGACGTATCGGCGATGAGGTTCGTAGGCATAATAGTTATGCTTGCCGGAATCTTTATAGTTGCCCGCTCTTAAACTTCTTATCATTTTGTGGTTCAATATCACAGTTATTAATGTTTACCAACAAAAATAAAATTGTTATAACCGGTGGTGCCGGATTTATCGGATCTAACCTTGCAAATAAACTGAATAATCTCGGCCAAAAGGTCTTCGTAATTGATGATTTATCAAAAGGGAAAAAGGAATTTTTAGACAACGGTATAAATTTAGTTGTAGCTAAAGTACAGTCAAAACAAGCTGCAACTACTTTAAGAAAAATTAAGCCTGACTTTGTTGTACATTTGGCAGCCCAGTCAAGCCTGGCCAAGTCCCTAAAAGATCCCCAATCCGACTTTGGAAAAAATCTATTCCCCATAGTGCCTTTATTGGATCTATCCAGAGAAATCAAAGTCAACAAATTTGTATTTGCTTCATCAGCTGCTGTATTTGGAATAACCGACAAGTTACCAATCAGCGAATCAGACAGGAAAGAGCCCCTATCTCCTTACGGTTTGAGCAAACTTACTTGCGAACATTATTTGGAATTTGTAAATAGGCACTTTAACTTACCTTATACTACATTAAGGTTTGCAAACGTATATGGTCCAAATCAGAATTCAACAGCAGAAGGAGGCGTAGTTGCAATTTTTATATCAGAAGTTCTATCCGGGATCTCGCCGGTAATTTATGGTGACGGAAAGCAAACAAGGGATTTTATTTATGTTGAAGATACGACTGATGCAATAATCACATCACTTTTATCAGATATATCCGGAGATTTTAACGTAGGCACGGCCAGAGAAACCAGCATAAATCAGCTTTTGGAAATAATATGTAAAGCTACGGGGGTAAAAGTATTGGGACACCACGAAACAGGGCACGAGTTTGGTACAGCAAAAAATGCCCTTTCCTACGAAAAAATTGAAAGTCACTTGAACTGGAAACCGCGAACAACATTAGAAGATGGTATTAGGCTGACATTAAAATATTTTAATGAAAAATCCGTATGAAAGTTCTAATTATAGTTCCTGCATATAACGAGGAAAAAACAATAGGAGTAATACTTGGAAACCTTAAAGCGCTTAAGATTGGGGAAATTAAAAAAGAAATCGTAGTAGTTAATGACGGATCAGGGGACCAAACGGCAAAAATAGCAGCCAAACAGAACATTACACTCTTAAACCATGTTTTAAACCGCGGCCTGGGTGGAGCACTACAGACTGGTTTTGCTTATGCCAAAAGCAGAGACGCCGACTTCGTTGTAACTATCGATTCTGACGGCCAGCACGACCCCAAAGACATAAAAAAACTCCTAAGCCCTCTTTTAGAGGGGCGGGCAGACGCAGTAATCGGTTCCAGGATGCTTGAGGGCGGTAAAATGCCCATAGACAGGAGGATTATTAATTACCTGGCAAATTTAGTAACCTACCTTCTCTGGTCCGTTTGGATAACCGACACGCAGTCGGGGTTAAGGGCTTTCACAATAAACGCAGCCAGAAAAATCGATATTAAAACCAACAGAATGGAGGTTTCAGGTGAGTTTGCCAAAGAAATTGCCCGAAACCACTTTAGGGTAGCAGAAGTGCCAATCAGGGCCATTTACACGGATTATTCACGCCAAAAAGGCCAAAAAAATGCAAATGCCTTCAATATTTTAGTAAAATTACTTATACATAAATTCGCAGATATTAAATGATAATTACTAAGTTTCTAATTACAATTTTCGTTTTCTTTGCACTATCAAGGGTAGTACTTCGGTTTAAAGAAAGCAAAGTGTCACTTGTTGCCTTAATAGGATGGGTTTTGCTTTGGTCATCTGTCGAACTGATAGTCTGGATTCCTGCTGCTGCCAGCAGCGTTGCCCAAATACTTGGGATTGGCAGAGGCGCGGATCTCATAATCTATAGCTCTATCGTTATTCTTTTCTATCTCATTTTTAGAATTTATGTAAAATTTGAAGATTTAGAAAGACAGATCACACAAATCGTACAAACTGTTGCCTTGAAAAAACAAACAGATAAACCTGCCGGTAAATCCTCAAAATGAGAATACTATTAATATCGGAATTCTTTCCCGCCGGGCGGGATTTAAAGTTTTCCGGCGGGGTAGAGGCCAGAACCTTCTTTGTCGCAAAATGCCTTGCCAAAAAACACGATGTGACAGTATTAACCAGCAGAATTGAGGCCTCCCAAAAAAACGAAAAAATGTTTGGGTTCAGGGTTGTTAGAGTCGGAGACGCGAGGAGGTATGAAGCAGCAACCGGCAATATCGTATCGAGGATTAAATTTCTCGCAGATTGCGTGGCAACAGGTAAAAAAACTCAATCGGACATTGTAGAGGGAACCAATTTCATCACTCACCTAGTCGCAAAGCAAATAGCATCCTTTCAAAAAATTCCGGTAGTTTTCTGGTATCCCGATGTTTGGGTTGGTTCATGGGTTAAAAATGCCGGAATTCTTGGAATAGTCGGTGAAATTTTAGAAAGGATAAATCTTTTTCGTGGAGCGGATTCTTATATTGCGATCTCAAAACAAACAGAAGAAAAACTCAAGCCCTTTGCGAAGAACAACGTTCACATTATCGGCTGTGGTGTAGATTTAAGCGAATTTCAAAGGAAATCATCCAAGTTTTCCACCCCGACTATAATTTGTGTTTCCAGACTAGCCGAGTACAAAAACATAAAAACCCTAATTCTCGCATTTGCCTATCTTACAAGTAAGTTTAAAAAAATCAATTTAATTATCGTTGGTACGGGTCCCAGGAAAAAATCTTTATTGATTTTGATAAAGGCTCTGTACCTGAAAGACAAAGTAAGTTTTTTATCAAATCTCCCCCGACAGGAACTTATCAAACTCTATAAATCGTCACATGTCTTCTCCTTACCATCCAGAGTGGAGGGGTTTGGCATTGCGACAATAGAAGCTGCAGCGAGCGGTCTCCCCTATGTTAATAGCGATACAGATATTCAAAAAGAAATCACCAATAATTCAAAAGGGGGATTTTTGGTAAACCCGGATAAACCGTTGATGTTTGCGGAAAAATTCACAGACCTTTTAACAAATAAAAACTTATACCGAAAAAAATCAGAAGAAGCTAAAACACTCGCCAAGGGCTACAATTGGGAGAAAATTAGCCGTCAAACGGAAGCCGTTTACAAGTCACTACTATGAGAATTGCGGTCATAATTGATACATGGTTCCCGTTTGTTGGTGGAGGCCAGATCAACGCCTGGGAAATTTCAAAAAGGCTGGCTCAGCGTGGAAACCAGGTTGAAATTATTACCAGAAACTGCGGTAGGGATAATCTTCAAACCCTCAAAAACTTAAAGGTAACCAAGCTGGGCAAACCGTCAAAAGCAGGTGATGACGTATCCAGGTTAAAGTTCCTCTTGCACGCACTTGTTTATATCAGTCGAAAGGACATTGACGTAATTGTTGCCCACGCCTTCCTTCCCGGATTAATTGCAAGACTATTAATACTAATTAAAAAAAGACCGGCAATATTAGTAGTGCACGGTACTTCTGTCGGGACAGGATTAAATCAAGGCCCAAAAGCTTTTCTGGAAAAATTTATCTTAACCCAGATTAGATACTCAGCCGAAATCACCGTGTCGAGGGATTTTTTAAAAATAAAAAATATTAATAACAACATTGTGTATATCCCAAACGGTGTCGACCCGCTCTCTTTCAGGACAAATTCATCGATCAAGCGGGAGAAAAACTCGTTGCTTTTTGTTGGCCGTCTTCATCCGCAAAAGAATTTGATCAACCTCATTGAGGCAATAAAATTGCTTGATGGGGAAAACCTAGATGTTAAATTAACGATCGTTGGTGACGGACCACTAAAGCAGGAGGTGGCCGATATAATCAAAAAATACAAACTTGCAGAGAAAATAAAATTAGTTGGTGCAAAGGACAGGTCGGAATTATCAAAATTTTACAACAGTGCCTCGGCATTTATTTTACCTTCAATATACGAAGGCCAGGCGCTCACCCTTTTAGAAGCGTGGGCAGCAAAAATGCCCGTTATAGTCACAAGAACCGGCGATAATACATATTTGGTAAAAGAAGGCGTAAATGGATATTTTATCGGGGACAAAAATAATCCCGAAAGCATAGCTAAAGCAATCAAAGAAACACTAGGCAACAAAAATTTAAATAAAATTGGCAAAAACGGCTATAATTTGGTCAAAGAAAACTATAATTGGAATAAGTCCATGATGGCAACAAAAACCCTCTTTGAAACCTTAGTATAAATTATCTAGAAATTCTTCTGTTGCAAAATTATCTATGGTTTTTGTGTAAATATTTACATAAGTTATTTTGAATTTTTTAGTTTTTTTCTTATTAACAATTGTTCAAGAAGACCGTAACAAAAACCCAAAAAAACTAATACGGTTGTTATGGTCTTAAAATTTTTAGAAAAGACGATAACCTTCTCATTTCTATAATCATTTTTCATATAGGTAAAAAATACTTGTGAATTAACTAAATTTAAAGTGCCATAAATGTCCCGACTAAACGAAAACACAGGAATATCATGACGGTTTAAAATGATTGTACTGCCGTTTATATAATAGTCGCCTGAAAAATCTAAGGTGAAAGGTCTAGCAAAGAAGTTGTTAACAAATTTTAGCAAGAGAATCGATGCAAAAAACAAGTATAGCAAATTTTTATGCTTACTAAAAAAGTGATGTTTATGGAAAATTAGATCTACTATAAGTAACATTCCTTTGAAAATAAAAATTGAAGCAATAGGCATAGTAAAAGCTAAAATTGTTATTAATTCATAATTCCATGGTAAGTTTCCCCCAATGGACTGTGTCCTTAATAGGCTTAAAGATAATAACGTAAATGCGATCGGTAAAACGAATATTAATTTTCTGCTTATTACAAAATATATTAATCCGATCAAGAAAAAGGTTATAATTGTCGAATTAATAAATATGCTCCTTAAAGTCTGATTCGATAAAAGGTCTCCATCCAAGCCCAAAAAATAGTAAGGCACAGATTTTAACAGTATAAATATATTCTCAGGAAAATATAGAATGTTTCTATCAACTGTTAAAGCACTGAAATATAAATTTCCATCCTTTATTAGAGTATAAGTAAAAAAAGGTAAGGTAATAATTACTAACGGAAGGATTAATACGAGAAAACTTTTGAAACTTAAGAATAAATTATCCTTATTAAAATATTTTTCAACAAGAATAGCTATAATAAAGCCTGCCGATATTGGTAACCCTAGTTCTTTAGTAAGAATTAAGAAACCTAGCGATACACCGGTTAGCAATAAATGATATATATTTTTTGATTTATGATACTGCAAATAAAAATAAATACTAAGAAGGAAAAAAACACAAACGAACCCATCTGCTTCGAATGCCGACAATGAATAAGTTTGAAGCTTAGGAATAAACACAATTAGGGATGATGCGAAAAAAGCGACCGGCAGGGGTAAAAAATTTTTAGATACTAGAAAGGTTAACGGAGCAATAAGAATTCTTGCAATAAATAAAGGTAAGTAGGCTCCTAACAAATTGTTGCCGAAAACAGATTGGCTCAACGCTAACAAAAAAGGGAAAAGTGGTGCCCTGGCTTGCAAACCTAACTCAGTCGTTCCATAACCAAACAATTGTTGAAATGAATATGCTTTGTATAATCTGAAACTCTCCGCAAGAGAGAAATATATAATAGAATCCTTGGAAAACATATGTATAAACGAGAGTGAAGGCAAAAGTCCAAGAAAAAAAATCAAGACAAGAAAAATCCGGGATGAAAACATGTTTTGTGTATTATAATACAGTCAAATTTATTTTTTAAAAGAACACTGCTAATTCTTAGAAAACAGGCCAATATAGGCAAAAGATCTTAATATGAACTTAAAACCAAACATTAGCATTATCATGTCCGTTTATAACGGGCAGCCCTATGTTAAAGAGGCCGTAAAAAGCATTCTTAATCAGTCATATAAAAATTTCGAATTTATTATAGTTAATGATGCATCAACAGATGGTACATTAAAA
>Ga0075629_125_pt1 | contig 9562 bp, 10 predicted proteins | sample RifGroA1_FD_68381 | JGI IMG/M metagenome (GOLD analysis project Ga0075629, IMG submission 68381) | Microgenomates (Curtissbacteria) bacterium GW2011_GWA1_40_16 | reverse complement strand
CAATCAAAGATCACAAGACTGAAAAATAAAAATGGCTATTTTTGTTCATCCTGTACGAGACATTGATAAGCAAAATATAAAAATCATGAAAACTACGCGGTTAGCATTTTTCGGAACACCAGATTTTGCGGTCCCGACACTTAGAAGACTTATCGCTGACGGTTGGCCAATTGCACTTGTGGTTACCGCGCCTGATGCTGAAATTGGACGCCATAAAATAATCACAAAAAGTCCTGTCTGCAAAGTTGCGGAAGAGCTTTCTATCCCGGTGCAAACTCCAGAAAAACTTTCATCTGACGAATCGTTCTTTCGCCGATTCAGTGAAATAAATCCTGACCTATGTATTGTTGTGGCATACGGGAAAATAATTCCGTCCAAAATTCTTTCCGTACCACGACTTGGATTTTTAAATATTCACCCATCCTTGTTGCCAAAATATCGCGGAGCATCCCCTATTCAGAGCGCAATCAAAGATGGGTGCGCGATTACAGGCGTGAGCATTATGCAGATTGACGCTGAAATGGATCACGGCCCGATTCTTTCACAAGAATCATGGACTATTCCTGGTGGATTTGACGCTAAGACTGCAGAATCAGAGCTTGCTCAAATTGGAGCTGACTTACTTGCACGCACACTTGAGCCATATATTTCTGGCAAAATAATTCCACAGCCACAAAACCATAACGAAGCAACATTTACTAAAAAATTCTTGCGCTCCGACGGTCGCATTGATTGGAATAAAAATACTGATGAAATTGTGAATCTCGTGCGTGCGCTTGGTGCAAATCCTGGTACATGGACAATGTGGAATGAAAAAACGCTGGGAATTTTTCAAGCACGAGCAATAAAAAATACGCGCGACAAAAAACCTGGGCTCGTATTTAATGATCAGGATGGTATTGCTGTTGCGTGTGGCGATGGAGCTATTCTCGGTTCTAGATTGATTATTATCAAAGCAAAAATCCCGCCTCTCTGTACGAGCAGAGGCGGGATCGAAGTGTCAGCTGACAACAGGGACGAGCTTGAAGATCTTGGTCGCGATGCGGTATTCCAGAGCTCCAACAAGTGCTCCGATCATACCGCACATGAATCCTCCTACGACGACCATGTCGCTTCCGTACCACAGAGATCCACCGATTGCGACGCCCGATGCCGCGCCGATCATGCGGATACGGCGTTCCTCGGAGTGGATGTATCGGATGAAGCACAAGGTCAAGTAGCATGTGGCGAAGAACGCGTTGATCGATGCGTCGGGGATCCTTACTACGATCCAGTGCAGACACTTGGCAGAGTAGTACAGCAACCCGATTGGGTTTGTGACATACGCTGCCTTAACGGCGGAATCCCTGTGATGTCGCAGATCAACAATGTTCGTGTCTTCCGTTGATGTGATGATTATCGCTATCCCAGTTAACAATCCGGAAATGGCAGACGCTGCCAACATGAGAAGCAACTTCCTGATGGTTATGAATCCGGTGTTGGCCGATATTAACACCACGCCAAAAAGCGCAATGCATATCATAGTAGATGACACCGACCACCCCATCATGATCACAGAATACAAGCGCCATCGCTCCCAGTTCGGCCGCCAGCTGATGGTCTCGTGCCAGGCGTGGCTGATGCCCGCCTTGAGCCGTGGCACATCGTGCGCCAGGTAGGCACCGATGCCCGAGAGCACTGTGCCCAATGGGACGATGAACCATCCTGGGATGCTGAACTGAAGCGCGAATGTGAGAGTCAACAACCCTCCGATGAACGCCGTCATGAAGCACGAAAACGCGATATCAAGCGCTCTATTGCGCATGTCATCTTCTCCTTGTTAATGTACGGCAATTACTTTATATAATATAATACTATTGGCGTCAATCGTGCTGATGTTACTATAGCGCCAGAAGAATTGGTCGGCGACGAGTTAATATTTGACTTTTGTCTTATTTCAAGTTAGCATATACAAGCATTTTTATTATATGACACTAGCTGTAAACGATCTAAAACCAAAAACATATATTATTTACGAAGACCAGCCATGCATGGTCCTTGAAACGCATCACCTAAAGATGCAACAGCGCCGACCAACTGTGCAGACTCGTTTTAGAAATCTTCTAAGCGGTAAGGTGCTTGAGCACAATTTTGCGCAATCAGATGTTTTTGAAGAAGCGGATGTGGAACGATCGCAGGTTAAGTTTTTGTATAATCATCGTGATCAGTTTTGGTTTGCAGATCCACAAAATACTAGCGTTCGTTTTGAGTTGGCAAAAGATATCATCGGCGATCAGGTTCGTTTTTTGAAGGAGAATACTGTGCTTGATGCGCTACGATGGGATGGCAAGGTCATAAATATTTCACTGCCAGTCAAAATGGCATTTAAAGTTGTTGAAGCTCCGCCAAGCACACGAGGCGACACGGCAACTGGCGGATCAAAACAAGTTACGCTTGATACTGGGGCGACAATCAACGCACCGCTTTTTATTCAGTCGGGCGAAGAAATTATTGTAAATACGGAAACGGGAGAATACACGGAAAGGGCTTAGTGTGCGCAAAATATATCCAATGCTTGCCAGCCTCTTTTTCTTGTGCTCAAGTATCGTAATGCCTCGCTACTCGTACTAAGATTGAGCCAAATAGTTGGCTCAATTAAGCACTCGTAACGCTCGGCTACTGATATATCCTTTCGCATCTGCGAAAGAAGAATCTGTCTTCGCGTTGGATATTGAACGGCATTTGGTTTTAGCGATGGCTCAAGAATGGCAACGCAACTAAAGACGCAGTTGCCCAGCCCCAAAGTGCATATGTGCTTCCAAGCCACGGGAATAATTCGCCGCTAAGCGAGCGAGCTGTTTCACTGGGTAAAAGCGAAATCACGACGCTCCCAATAAGTCCAATTTGTATTATTCCCAATAAAATTACTTTATGAAAGTGTAATCCAAGCGGTGAAAGATGTGTTCGTGCCGCCGCCGCAGAAATCGCAAGATAAGCCAAGATATAAAGCACTACAAATAATCCGGCTGGTATATATTCTTGATATGCTTCGGGAAATAATGACGACAATCTGTCGCGAAATGGAAACAGTATTGCCAAAGCGTATCCTCCATAAATAGAAAGAAGCGATGCAATCGCCTTTGTTCTGCCCATAGAAAGAGAAAAAAGTAACGCAACAACTGCCACGAGTGCTAACACTAAAAATTTCGGCTGGCGCACTGCAGTTAAAATAAACGCAGTAGCTTTTGGAACTACGCCAACAATAACTGATGGTATTGCCATGTGATATATATTATACCAGGTAGTAGAAGTTCCGACTATTGTCAAAAAGAGAAACCCCCGGCGTGACTAGCCAGGGGCGATGGATACGACTAGTCCGCATCTGCCATAACTTGATCGATGCGTGCGCACATACTCTCAAGTCTTTCGATTCTGTTTCGATCTGGAAATATATCGTTTTTCATACAGCCAATATCTTCATGCACACGAGCTCTATATGCACAAAGAACAGAAAACGCTTCTGAAAAATTCCCACGCCCAATGTCTTTAAGCGCAAGATCAATCAGTCCCAGATCTTCTTTTTTAGTAGCTTGGCACTCATAAAGACCATTGAGAACACGGTGGTCGTGATTAAGAATTACTTTTCTCACGAAATGCGGCGTGAGCCTTGACCAATGATGATGTATCCTCTCGCGCAACATATCTTCGCGAGCCATCACACAACGAAGGCTCTCCGATATCTCATCACGCAATTCGTTAAGAAGCTCTTTTGCACCAACATGATCCATGACTACCTCCGCAATTGTTCTACCACAAGACTATGCATTACACAAGATGTATTGTGATAAGTAAATCTCCTGCTGGCGTGCCTTGCGCGCCGGCATTGCCTTCCTGTGGAAATGCGACTAGATGTCTGTTTTTAATATCATCCGGAATATGAAGCTCAAGTTTACGCATAACTTTTTTTCTGCCAGCGCCATTGCATGAATGGCATTTTGTATGCGCGACCACGCCGTCACCATCACATTTTTGACACGCAACGACTTGGGCAAATACGCCGAATGGTGTCCGCACAGATTGACGCACTCTCCCTTGTCCATTACATGTTTTGCATTCTTCAAGTTTCCCGCTCTCCGCACCAGTGCCAGAGCAATCTGCGCATTTATTAAATGCCTCAAACTCGTATGTTTTCTTTTTGCCCAAATCTTTTTTAGAAATTTTGACTTGCAAATGTAAATCTTCTCCTTTCGTTGATCTTCGCGGAGATGTTGTGCCATATCCACTACCAGAAAACATATCAAAAATACTCTCAAAGCCACTCCCGCCACCTCCAAATGAGCTAAAATCAAAATCTTGATATTGGGCACCTCCGCCAAAACCATTTTGTGCGCCAGCATGTCCATATGTGTCGTATCGTGTCTTTTTATCTGGATCGCTTAGAGTTTGGTATGCTTCGTTGATTTCTTTGAATTTTGCTTCATTGCCACCCTTTTTATCGGGGTGGTGTTGATGCGCAAGCTTTCTGTACGCCTTTTTAATCTCCTCGGCGGAGGTATTTTTATTTACTCCTAAAATTGTGTACGGATCTTTTGACATCTTGACTATTTTAGCATAGTTATGATATTATACAAACAGGAGGTGAGCGATGTATCACGGAGTACTGTCGTTTTCACATGCGCTGTTTTTGCTTGGTACGGGTCTTTCGTTCGGATTGCTTCTGATAGCACTATTGGGATATCTCAGCAGGATCCCAAGGTCAGAACACAGTCCGAGCCCAGTGGAGTTGCTTCGAGCTCGGCTCATCGTTCTTTTCATCGTTTCTGTCTGGCTCATGCTTACTGGCATAGGACTTGGGGTCCTGTGGCCGTAGTCGTCTCTCGTGGGGTGCAACGCACCCCACATCTTTTTATATCTCAACTTTTTCAGCATCAATTTTGTATGTGACGATTTTTATGAAGCCGGTGCGCTTAAGAATCGCAAAAATTCCGGTCGCCATCCAAAGCGCCAGTTGACGAAATACCCAACCAAATCCCCACAATACAACAAAGAATCCGAGTGCGAGAACTGATGGAATATAGTGTGCTACTGGACCAAGATATTGTTTTACAGTTGAATCAATTGCCTGCGCCACATCCAGGCGAAACTCTTTTTGTAGCGATACTGGGAGTGCCGACATGCGATCTTCAATGAGCGAATTTTTGAATACATGGTCTAATTGCCCATTGATTCCGACACTGACGCTCTTGAGCCCCGCGCTTTGTGTATCAGGAGATAAATAAAATCCAAGCGATACGGCTAAAAACATCGCCATCAATATTAACCTGATTGGAGATCCAAGGACTGTTCTTGTTTGGATTTGTCTACGACTTGCAAGATCATTTTGTACCTCTTGAGCGGCTGACCACCACAACAGGCCAATTACCACAATCATTGATAGTGAGAGTGCCGACGGCCATAAGATTGTAAACGCAATCCAAGAGCCAACAATGACAATTCCGCGCTCGTACCATCTGTCCAAAAACATCCACGCGATACTGATTAGTGCCGCACAAAGCGAAAGTGCGAGCGCAAACACGATAATCGCATTTATGTCGCTAAATCTATTTTCGCTGAAAATCCATGAATGCGTTACCAACCATGAGAGTGCCGATCCAAGAATCGCGACACTAATCAATATTGTTTTTTTAGCCATTAAGACTTAATAATTAGCCACCATGACTTAGCCATTAGTTTTTTGTTCGTCGTCTTTTGTCTCTTTTGCTTCCTGTGCTTGCTCTGTCTGGCCCTGTGTTTGCTCTCCAGCTGAAGAGGCCTGATACATGGCCGCGCCTATCTTTTGGGCCCTTTCAGCCAGCTCTTCGGCCTTGATCTTTACCTGGGCCAAATCCTGGCCTTTTAGGGCATCTTTTATGGCTCCTATCTTGCTTTCTAGGTCTGTTTTCTCGTCTTCTTTTATCTTGTCTTTGTTGTCGGCAATCATCTTTTCGGTCGTGTACACAAGCGTCTCGGCTGTGTTGCGCGCATCCACCTCTTCTTTCTTTTTTGTGTCCTCTTCTGCGTGCTCCTGTGCTTCACGAACCATTCGCTCTTTCTCTTCTTTAGATAAGCCGGAGCTTCCTTCAATCCTAATTGATTGCTCTTTGCTCGTTGCCTTATCTTTTGCTTTTACTGACAAGATGCCGTTTGCGTCTATGTCAAATGATACCTCAATTTGCGGCACACCTCTAGGCGCTGGAGGGATTCCATCAAGAATAAACCGTCCGAGCGATTTATTATCTTTCGCGAATTGTCTTTCACCCTGCACAACATGAATTTCTACTGATGGCTGGCTATCCGCCGCAGTGCTGAATGTTTGACTTTTTGATGTCGGTACTGTGGTATTTTTCTCAATCATTGGAGTCGCAACTCCACCAAGCGTTTCAATGCCAAGCGACAACGGCGTAACGTCCAGCAATAAAACATCGTGAACATCGCCCTGCATAATTCCACCCTGAATTGCCGCACCGATTGCAACAACTTCATCAGGATTAATATCGCGATGTGGATCTTTTCCGAATAATTGTTTCACCGCATCTACAATTGCCGGCATGCGAGTCTGTCCGCCAACCATTACTATTTCATTAATATCGGAGAATTTAAGCCCAGCGTCTGAAACCGCCTTTTTTGTAAGTTCAATTGACTTATCAATGAAGTCCTTAGCAAGTGATTCCAATTTTGCACGCGTGAATGTAAGCGCAAAATGTTTCGGACCAGATGCATCTGCGGTCAAGAACGGGATATTAATTTCCGTCTGTGTTGTACTAGACAATTCGTGCTTGGCCTTTTCCGCGACATCTTTTAGTCGTTGCAGTGCTAGCTGATCTTTTGATATATCAACGCCTTGATCTTTCTTAAACTCGCCTGCAAAGAAATCTATGATGCGCTGATCAATATCGTCTCCGCCCAAGTGAGTATCTCCTCCAGTTGCCTTTACTTCAATTGTATCTTGGCTTACTTCAAGAACGGAAATGTCAAATGTTCCACCACCAAAATCATAAACCACAATCTTTTCGTCTTTCTTTTTGTTGAAGCCGTACGCCAGGGCTGCAGCTGTTGGCTCGTTTATGACTCGTTTTACGGTAAGCCCTGCAATTTCGCCAGCATCTTTTGTCGCTTGGCGTTGAGAATCGTCAAAATACGCAGGTACCGTAATTATGGCTTCAGTTATTTTTGTGCCAAGTTTTGCTTCAGCATCTGCTTTAAGCTTTGCCAAAATCATAGCTGAAATTTCAGCTGGCTTGTACCACTTTTCACCCATTTTTACTTCAACAGAATCGCCAGATCCCTTGCGAATTTCATACGGCATTAATTTCTGGTCTTTCTGAACTTCTGCGTCAGAAAATCGGCGGCCAATAAGTCGTTTCACCGAAAAAAGCGTGTTGACTGGATTTGTAACGGCTTGTCTTTTTGCGGTTACGCCGGTGTATCGTTCGCCATTTTTCCCAATAGCCACAATTGACGGCGTTGTTCGCACACCTTCCGCATTTTCAAGTACTCGTGGCTGTCCGCCCTCTACAACTGCCATCGCTGAATTTGTTGTCCCTAGATCTATTCCGATAATTTTATCCATGGTTTTGTTTTTTATTTATAGATTATTACTCTTGCCGGCCTTATTACTCGTTCATGCATTTTATATCCTGCACGAATCTCTGAACAAACTTTATCTGGCGGCCCTTCACTCATCTGTGATACTGCCTCCATAACTGTCGGGTCAAACTGCTTTCCTTCGGTTTCAATCCGTTCAACTCCATATTGTCGCATAGCTTCATGGAAACTTTTGCCTGTCTGCTCCAGTCCCTGATACCACTCGGTGGATGCTCGTGTAGACTCCGGAGCATGAGCAATTACTTGGTCAAAATGATCCATCACTTCAATCATCGCCAATACAACTGATTGATTTGCGAATTTAATTGCATCGGCAAGTTGCCTTTCAATCATCTTTTTATAATTTTCAAAGTCCGCCGCTAACCGTAAATATTGTTCTTTTGTTACTTCTTCTTCCTTTTTTTCTTCTTGTATGACTGGTTCGTCGCTCATGTGTGTGTTTTGTTAATGCACAATACTGTTTGCCGTGCGTGCGGCATATAAAATCAATCCGATATTTTTCCGATAATCCATTCGCATTGGCCCAACCAAAGTAAGCGATCCTTCATTTCCGCCCGGAAGTCTATATCTTGCACAAATCATTGTTTCGTCTTGAATTCGTTTATCTGCATTCTCTGTGCCTATCATAATTTTTACTTCGCTTTCGCGCTGTGAGGAGCCGTTCCACAGTTGGCGCGAGAGCAAATCAAACATCGTATCAAATTGATCAAAAAACTGTGTCATTCCAGTTATTCTATGAAGTTCGCGAAATTCTGGAAGTGTAAAAAGATTTGAAAGGCCAAATTTATACGCATCTTCGCGCGCTGATATGTTTGCGATCACAAGCGTTCCAGAGAGTTGGCCGACAAATTTTGCAAGTGTTTTATTTATTGCTTCTGGGTCTTCAATATCTATTTCGGATAGTGCGTCTTTGATTCGTTGCCTGTACGCATGCGAAATATTTATTCCTTCCTGCTTTAATAAATTATCAACATAAAGACGATAGGCGCGAGCCGTTGGAACGCGACCTCCTGAAGTATGAAGTTGCTCTAGATATCCCATGTCCTCAAGTTCTGCCATTTCGTTGCGGATTGTTGCAGAGCGAATATCAAATGAACCGCTTTGGGCAACGGCTCGGCTGGAAACCGGCTCCGCCGTACGGATGTATTCCTCAATGATTAATATAATCAAAGATAGTTGTCTTAGTGTTGGCAATCTAAGCATGACATCGCCAGTATAGACGACTGGCACTCAAGCGTCAAGAGTGCCAATAAACGGTTCTGTGGCACGACCGTTTATAAATATGTTATCCTTATGGCCAATGCTGAAACGGATAAAACACTTCTGGAATTCGCTAGGACCTGGGCTGGTAACCGGCATCGCAAATAACGATAGCTCCGCGGTGTTAATTTACGCGCTCGCTGGCGCACGATTTGGGCTTGCACCGCTTTGGGTTCTTTTATATATTCTTCCGTTTATGATTGCGATTCAGAGTATGTGCGCACGCATTGGAGCGCTTTCCGGGTGTGGACTAGCTGGCAATATCCGAAAATATTATTCTCCGTGGCTTCTGGTTCCAGCCGTCGCATCAATAGTAGTTGTAAACACAATTAATGTCGGCGCGGATATTTCTGGTATGGCAGGAGCGATAAATCTCCTTATTCCGATTTCAAGTTGGATTATTGCAGTACTATTGGCAGTCTTTGTTGTCGGTATGGTTATATTTTTGCGCTACGATATGATTGAAAAGATTTTTAAATGGCTCGCGCTAACATTACTCGCATATGGCGTCGCGCTTATCCTTGTTGAGCCAAATTGGGGCGCAATCTTGCAAAATCTTCTTGTTCCATCAATTCAAAATAGTAAAATCTTTTGGCTTACAATGTTCGCAATGGTTGGTACGACACTTTCACCATATATGTATTTTTGGCAGGCAAACCACGAGACAGAAGATCTGCGA
>Ga0075629_135_pt1 | contig 10648 bp, 9 predicted proteins | sample RifGroA1_FD_68381 | JGI IMG/M metagenome (GOLD analysis project Ga0075629, IMG submission 68381) | Microgenomates (Curtissbacteria) bacterium GW2011_GWA1_40_16 | reverse complement strand
ATTTTTTTGGCGAAAGATTTTTTAAGAGAAAGAGGGGCGAAGACATTTAATATAATGCTTGCCCCACGCCACCCGTGCGCGCATTATGAAAACTTTGCCAATTTTCAAATCGGCAACTCCCTCAAACGATGTCAGATTTTTTGAGATTTACTAGTTTTTCCTGTAAAAAATTAAAGGTTTTTGAAAAGTTATCTTTTGTTGTTTTGTTGAGTTTTACTTCCCTCTTTTGAAGTTGTAATTGGTTTATCGCATTATTCAGATTTTCTTTTACCTTTTTGGGATACTTCTTTTTACATTCATCGTAGCTACCATTACCAAAAACGGAATCGTAAAGATTTCTTTGGTCCATTACTCCTATAAGTTTCTCGGTCGTATGTGGCTTGGAAAAAATATCTTTGAGAGTAAAAATTCTGTCTTTAATGTAATCGCCAAATTCATTTATATATCGCTTTTGGGATTTAACTCCATCATCTCCATCTAATAAAACAACAAAGTCCTTGCCCCACGACAAATACAATCTAATAATATCGTAAAGTTTATCTCTGCCCGCGCCCGGATAAAAATTTAATTTCTTTTTTCTTTTTAGAATGATTTTTTCAAAGTAATTAAATGTATACCAATCATTTTTCCCTTCCAAAATTATAATATCGGGCGTAGGTTCAACGATACTCGGTTTATAATCCAACCTGTCAAGAATTGGTTGAAAGTAAGAAACATTATCGCTACCTAATCCTTTACCGACATAAGTATAATACTTCATCGCAGTAATTTTAGCTCCTTCTTCAAGATTAAGTCCCCCAGCTAAAACTTCATTTGATAAACTTTCATTTATACAAACATAAGCACCGCCCAACCAATCAGGTTTTATTAAGTGATGGCTGTGAGTAGAGTAAATCACCAATGAATCTTTACTCAACTCAAACAACGCCTCCAAGATTTTCGCTTGTGCTGATGAGTGTAGGTTAGACGCTGGTTCGTCAAGTAAAAATAATATGTTTGGCGTTCTTTTCTTTCTAAATTCCGTAAATAGAAGGAAAGAGAAAAACCATTTAAATCCTTTACTTCGTTCTTTAACAAGAAATTCCTTTTTTGATTCGGTACTTATTTTGAAAGTAATATAAAGCTTATCCGCCGCATATTCAGGGAAAAGCTTTATTTCCTTGAAATTAATCTTATTTTCTCCGAATAAATCACCCCAGCGGCTCGTTATTTTTTCATTTAACACCTTCTCCATTTGCGCCAAACTATTACTGGCGGTATCTTTATCCTTTTCCCAATTATCAACAACGTGATTCTGGAAAAGTAATCTATCGTTTACTGACTTCAAAATATCGCTGACTACCGATTGCCATATTTTGTTATTCTTGTCGGTAATTTCTTCGGTTTCCGGTGTGCCGGTTTTAGCGAAGCAGATTCTTTCAGGAATTAAAAAAATGAAATCGTCATAGTACAAAATTTCTGGGACAATATCGGACTTAATATAATTAATAAGTGATTGCCAACTGGTTTTGTCTGTCTCGGAAAGTTCCCGTTTTGAATTTTTTGTCTTTACAGCAAATGTACATGTTTGCTCTGTATTCTTATGGTTGTGTAATTCAAATACGAACTTATAGTTATAATTGAACTCCGTAGGGAACTCTAAAGAATTCCGTTTGTGAAGTATATTTTTCCAATAATGTTCAATCTTCTTTTTATCCCCATCTTCTAAAAGCAAGCTACCACTAATCTCAACGACTCCACTAAAAGCGATTCCTTTTGGTCTAAATTCATTTAGTCGTTCTGTAGTTAATTGCTCGCCTTTAACCATCTGATAAAATAAATGAACTCCCTCCATAATTGAGGTTTTACCACTTTCGTTTAAACCAACAAGTGTGATTATCCGACTATTACTAAAGTCAATAATTACTTCGTCAATGCCTTTGAAATTTTTAACTTTGAATGATTTATAAATCATAGCTTTATTATTTTTCTATAACTTTACTACCAACGACCAAATCGCCGAGGAGTATTCCCATACATCAATACTTTGTCATTAAATTTTTTGGTCATAGGTATTTTTTCAAATAGTAATTCCATTACTTTTGGCTTTATCATATTAAATCGCACTTCCCTGTAATGTATTTCGCTATCATTTCTCATCTCCAACTCACCAAGATTTTTGCCATTATATCGGAGTAAAACCTTTTGCTCCGGCATTTGCCCAGCCGAAATTGCCCTTGAATTACAAACTTCTAAATTGTCGCCGAGCGTATCAACGACATCTTTATTTAGAAAAACATGGAATACCTCATCTTGTTTGACGGTTAAATAATTTACCTCACCACCATTGAATAATGACTTATTCAGAAATGCTTTTAGACGCGGTCGCTCTTTTAATTTTTCTGCGAGTTTTACCATCGGAATACGCAAGCGTTCTTTCGCGGCAACTTTATCTCGCCGATATTTAGCATAAGTTGTCGGAAAGGCATTGATACATTCCGCAAGTAAAGCTCCTATACCATTCATAACGATAAAAGCATGGTCCGATTCAAAACGGCCCAATCCATAAAGAAATACCTGCCATTTCTTTATTCCGCCTTTGACAGAATGAGCGTCGCCGGATAGGTCAATAACATCTTTTTTAGCTTGGGAGTCATTTTTGTAATCAGTAGAAAGCCCGATAGCTAACGCAAATTCAAGTGCGTCATCGTATCCTTTTTGACGAACCGCTCTTGCTCCTTCGGTTGTAAGTGCTCGTTTTTTTCTCATTTTGGTAATTTCCAAATTAAAAGTTCGTGGGATTTTTTTACATAACTTCCGTTGTTATCTCTTTTTCTATTCTCACCAATTCGGGTATCGCCCTGACTGAAAGTGTATTGCCATGAGGGAGTAATCATATCAAATCCTTTATACCACTCTCTGATTTTTGAGCAGTCGTTATAGGATAAAACAAAACCTCCCTTATGTTCCATCAAAAAGTCGCGCAATTTTTCGTGCTTAAAACCGTTGTGATGAATTGGGAAGTTTCTATGGGGATACATGCCGACAAAAGTTTTACTGTCGCCATCTAAGTAGTAAGGCGGGTCGCAATAGAGGAAATCGTTTTTGTGTTTTGACATTATATCTTCGAACGAAGCACACTCAACTTGTAAAGTATCCGCGCGAAAATTGCGGACCTTTTCTAGCATTTTTTGATAACGCCCTCTCTGTAAGTAAACGCTTGAAGGCCAACCGAGAAAATGCGGCCCATATGATGTATTGTGATTAAAATAATAGTAGGCAGCTAAATCAAATTTTCCTAACTTCTCCTCTTTTTTCCAATGTTTTTTTAGGCGGTCTTTTGCTTCCTTAAAACCTTTTCTTGTCGGCTCAAATTTTAATAATCGTTCGTAAAGCACTTTAGGATTGTTTAATTGAACATCCCAATAATTCATAAGAATATCAAAAATGTCATACCCGATAACCGGCAGACCCAACTCTTTGGCTATCGCAACCTCAACCGAACCTCCTCCGAGAAATGGAGAGACGACGCGCCTTATGTTATCTGGTATATGTTCAATCACCAAACCAACGGCCAAACTTTTGCCGCCCGCGTAGCGAATTGGTGCTCCGGTGTAACGCTTATATTTTATCTTTCCGCTTGGGCTGGCCAGTTTAGCCAAAAAAGCTTTCTTACGAGCGGCGAGAGCCGTTGAATATGGAACGGGTAGATTAAATTTTTTTTCTCTCTTAATTATTTGTTTTGTGGCCATAAAATTTTTATTTCAGTAATTCATCAACACCCACTCCAAACGCGGCGGCTATTTTTTTAACTGTGTCAATGCTTGGATTAGGCGTTTCGCCGGATTCAATTTTAACAATAGTAGGGAGAGATAAATCAGCCGCCCGGATTGGTCTTTTGACATACCTATATAGCTTTATATATAATGAAGTATAAGTTATTATATATAAGTATTATACTACAATGACAAAACATTTTCTATACGCCCGCAAAAGCACCGACGTTGAAGACAAGCAAGTTCGGTCTATTGAGGACCAACTTGCCGTCTTGCGGGCGTTGGCTAAAGAACAAAATCTCTCCATCGCCCAAGAGCTTATAGAGAAGCAATCCGCGAAAATGCCCGGCCGTCCGGTGTTCAACGAGATGATGGAACGAATAGAGAAAGGAGAAGCGCAGGGAATCCTCTGTTGGAAACTTGATAGGTTGGCTCGCAATCCGGTTGATAGTGGCCGCGTTAGTTGGCTACTCCAACAGGGCGTTATCCAAAATATCCAAACTCACGACCGCAGTTTTCTCCCGACAGATAATGCTTTAATGACGAGCGTGGAGTTTGGAATGGCCACTCAATATATTCTTGATTTGAAAGCCAACACCAAACGCGGGCTTTACGCCAAAGCCAAGCGCGGCGACTATCCGGGCAACGCGCCTATCGGTTATCTGAACGATACCCGTATTAAACAGGTTGCCGTTGATAAGAAAAAATCAAAGGCCGTAAAGCGCGTGTTTGAACTCTACGCCGAGGGAAACTGGCGGTTGGAAGACGCGGCCAATTTCTTGGCCGAGAACGGAGTTAAAACGAAAGGCGGCAAGCCCATCAAGCGCGACCAAGCGTCTTATCTCTTGTCCAATCCTTTTTATTACGGCAACTTCCGCTATGGCGGCGAACTTTACGAAGGCAACCACGAGCCGATTGTTACCAAGCAACTTTTTGATAAAGTTCAGGCCGCGCTTCACGCAAGGAGCAAACCGCCCAAGAACTCCCACAATAGCCCGCAAGTCCTCTGTGGTCTTATCCGGTGCGGAACTTGCGGTATGGGTATTACCGCCGAACGGAAAACGAAATACCAAAAGAACGGTAATATCCACCACTACACCTACTATCGTTGCTCCCGAAAGAATAAAGCCGTCAAATGTTCAGAGCCGCCCATTCGGGAGGAGTTGCTTGATAAGCAACTATCAAACCTTCTCCAACCCTACAAAATGTCGCCGGATTGGGCGACCGAGATTTCCAAAATGTCCGACAAGGACGAGAGGGAAGCCGTCCAATCCGCGTCCACTATCGTTCAAGGGTATAAAGCCGAGATACAGGCCATCTCTCAAAAACTCCAACGCCTTCTCACGGCATATCTTGACCAAGATATTGAGCGGGAAATCTACCGCTCGGAGAAGGCAGACCTTCTCTCACGCAAGAAGTCGCTGGAGGAGAAAATGAGCCAAGTCGCAAAAGGGGTATCCGCTTGGGTTGAACCCCTGCGCGATTGGCTAAAAGACGCACAAATGCTTAACGAAATTAAAGAAGACGCCCCTCTTTCTCTTAAAAAATCTTTCGCCAAAAAAATCTTCGGGTTGAACCTGACACTTCACGCGCGCGAAGCGCGCGGCGTTGCGGAAATTCAATGGGCTTCCGTTGCGGAAGCCCATCAAAAAACAGGAAAAGTTGAACCTTGTTTGTTATTGGTGAGTATTTACGACGCCTTCATAACCTATTTTAGCAGAAATTCGGGCTGATTACCCCTTCACGCACCCCTTCACTCACTCGGTCTTGGCTTGAAGGGGTAGCTTGGACAATATCACGCTTAAACACTCGCGTTTTCTCCCTCTCTCCTCGCAAAATCAAAAGCCGACTTCACTCCGCTCCGTCCTGCTGGCCGTCGCTCCGTGAAATGTCGCGGGTTCGCGTTTGGGTGGCTCGGCCTTCTCTCCTGTTCTGCTATTTCTTTTTGCTCGTTGGTGGGGGGGTAATGAATCGTGATTGGAAAATAATACTCAAGGCCGTAAGGCCGAGAAAGTTTATTTTTCAAACCAATTTTTTAATTTTTCTTCTACAATATCGCGTGGAGTAGCGTAGCGTTCCCGCGATATTCTTAAAACAGTATCTCGCTCCGCTTCGTATCCGGTGAGTTTGAGTGGCGGAAAGGTAATGGCGGAGAAAGCGTGAGACATTTTTCCGTCTATGAGGAGCCGCAGGGCAATATGATGATTGTCCAAGTGCTCCAAGTCTTCGCTCGTAAATACTGGCTTCATTTCTTCCGCCAGTTCTTTGGCATCATAGCTTCCCACGCGGAAGGAAATGACGCTACCGACATTCCCAAAGACGGCGTGCTTGATACTATCGGGTAGTTGGTAGAGATATTGGTGTGCGAGGTTAAGATTCAAGCGGTATTTACGAGCTTCGGAAAGGATAGACGGGAAAATGTCGGTTGAAAAATTTTGAAACTCGTCTATATATAAATAAAAATCTTGGCGTTCTTCCTCCGCGATATTTTGCCGCTCCAAAGCGGAGAGATACATTTTAGTTACGATGGCCGACCCCAAAAGGTTGGATTTGTCCTCGCCGACTTTTCCTTTGGAGAGGTTGGCGAGCAGGATTCGTTTGTTATCCATAACAAAACCGAAGTCCACCGAGCTTTTGGATTGGCCGACGATATTTCTCATTTGCGGAGATGTGAGAAGTTGTCCCACCTTGTTTTGAACGGGTGAGATTATTTCTTTGCGAAAGCGTAAATCATAACTTTCATAATCCTCAACCCAAAACATTTTTACAATCGGGTCTTTGATGTTGCCGACGATGAGTTTTCTGAACTCATCGTCCACGAGCATACGATACACGCCGAGCAAAGTTTGCCCGGGCGTGTCCATAAGTGCGAGGACGCAGTTGTATAAAATGTGTTCAAGCCGCGGACCCCAAAAATCTTTCCACAAGTGTTTGAAAACGGAGATGAGGGAAGAAGCGACGAGTTGTTTTTCCTCGTCGCCCTTCGCTTCAAGAATGTTGATAGCGACGGGGAAAGATGTGTCCGCAGGATTGAAATAGACGACTTCGTTCGTGCGAGTTTTCGGTATGTAGTTTAATATGTCTTCAACCAAGTCGCCGTGAGGGTCAATAAGAGCGACGCCGTGATTCAAGCGGAGGTCTTGAATGACCATATTTTTAATAAGCGTGGATTTGCCCGTGCCCGTCTTGCCGATAACATAGACATGATGGCGGCGGTCTTTTGGCCTTATGCCGAACGCGCGACGCTGTTCCCGAAAAGTAGTTTCGCCGAGCGATTCTATTTCATCTAAATGATTTTCGTCCAAAGGATTAAAAACTGTTTCCCGTAGTTTCTCTTCCAAAAACAAAGGGGCGATTACTCGCCCCTTTGTCGTGTGCCCTAAATTATTAAAATGTTCATTCCGTTCTCAACCAATCGGGGAGCGATTGCTTGAGAGTCGGGAGCGGCTTTTTCTCCCCAAGCCGTCCCGCCCGCGACATCCTTTTGCCGGAGAAGCGGGGGTAATGAAACTTAATGAAGTTTATACAATAAATGGCTTAAATAAGTCAAATAAGCTACCGCAGAAAAAACGGAGCAGGCCGAATTGAAAATCCGCATAGCGGTTTTCAATGAGAAAGCCGTTGCGGCGATTTTTTCTAAGGGAGTGGCGGACGCGGAAGAAAATCGCAAGCGCAAGCCCGACCCTTGAAAATCCGCATAGCGGTTTTCAATGGCAAGGGCAAGACGCAATTTTCTTTTAAGTCCGAACCTTTTTAACGGCAAGCGGTTTACTTCTTTTTCGGTTCTCTAAAACTTTCCGATTCGTCGGCTCTCGTGAGCATATCCCGTCGCGCTTTGTATTCGTCTTCAATTTCTTTGCGTCCTCGCAGATAGTTTTTCCCTATCTCGGACACCGCCACCTCCGCAACGAATTCTTCCTCGTCCATTTCCGCAAATTCGTGAGGAGGGAGCAGGTCAAGCGTCCGAACGGCTATAACTCCGCCGTCAACTTTGTTTTTAATAACACACGCCCGCCGTGGGAGTTCTTGGAGTGCTTGAATATATCCCTCCCACCCCGGCGGGTCGGCATAAATTGAGGCGAGAGATTCTTTAGCTAAAATATTTGAATCGTCCCGTGAGATTCTAAAATACGCTTGAAGCCCGCAGTTGGAGAGAATGGACGCCCGCAAAGTCGTTGGAAGTTGAGCAAGGTTTTGATGAGCCAGTAAAAGAGCGAGCCGATACTTGCGGGCTTCGGCGAGCATACCGATAAAACTTTCCGTCGCAAAGTTTTGGAATTCGTCTATGTAAAGATAAAACTTTCGGCGTTGTAGCTCCGGCGTGTCCGTTCGTGAGAACGCCGCCGCCTGTATTTTAGCGAGCAGTAGAGAACCCAAAAGGTCGGCACTTCCTTTTAATCTTCCCTTATCCAGTTTGACGAGCAAAATTTTACTCTCGTCTATAATCTCTCGCAGATTGAAAGAGCTTTGGGGTGAAGCGAGCAGTTGCCGGATACTATCGTCAAACAAAAAGGCATTCACTTTGTTCAGCGTGGACTCCATCCATTCGTCCTGTGTCCTGCGAGGCAAACTATTGAACCTTTCAAAATACTGGCGGCTAACGCCATGCTCAACTTTTTCCAAAATCTTGCGACGCACTTCCGTGTCGGTAAGAAACAAGGGCAGTTCGGCAAGCGTGAGATTATTTTGAATAAGGGCGATTAAAGTATTTTTCAGTAAGTCCTCCATTCTCGCGCCCCAAGCGTCGTGCCAAATTTTCTTAAACGCCTCCGTGAGTTCGGAAGCAATAGAGGCGGCGGATTCTCCTTTAGTTATTTCAAGCGGATTAAAAGCGACAACTTGTTCCTTGTTGGTCGGGTCAATAAGGACGACGCGCTCTTGGAGCAGTTCGGGCGTATTTTTATGAATAGCATACAAATATCCTTTTATGTCCTCCGTAAGGTCGCCGTGCGGGTCAACCACCCCGAAACCCAAGCCGTTTTCTATATCCTGCTTGATAAGCGATTCTAAAAATTTCGTTTTGCCGCTTCCCGAAGCACCAATAACATAAAAATGAGTATCACGCGCCTCTTGGGACACGCCTTTCAGTTGGTATACTTCTTTGGCCTCGTCTATATTTTCTGACGAGGCCATACCCAACGCCAACTCGTCGGGCGTAGGTTTTCTCATACGCACTTCCCGCATGAGTTCACGCTCGGGAAAGAGCGGGGCTTTCTGTTTTTTCGTGGTGAGCCAACGCCACAAGGTTTTGAGGCGGTCTTGTAACATAATAATTGGCGGCGTTATGAAATGTTCAAAAAACCGCGGGTGTGGGTATCAACTTTGGTGAAATCAAGATTCATTTCGTTCATCACTTGCTTCACAGCGTCCTTCAAGGATTCGTGGACGATAGTAACAAAAGCCGAAAGTTCTTCGGTTTTGAAAATATCAAGCTCCATATTAGCCACCGTTCCAATCGTTCGGGCCCAGCGCGACACTTTTCTTACTTCCGTCACCAAATACCACGAGACCAGTAGTTGCTTGCCGTAATCTCTTGCTCCCGCGTAGATGAGCCAGCCCGGCAAGGATTTATTCGCAATCACAATCATACCTCGGTTTTGACTTCCGCCTCCGCCGCTAAAGATTCCTTTGAGCTTGCTACCCAAACCGACGGATACGCTTTGACTCCCCACTTCTATTTCGGGGATTCCGGCCGCTTGAACGCCGGACATAAAAGCTCGCAAGACTTTTTCGCTTTCGCCGTTAGCACCGCCTATCGCCGCAAACCAACGCTCTTTAATGTTTTGACTTTTTAGGGACATATAAGATTTTATTAAATAACTGCTTAATTAAGACCGCACGACCTGACGGCCAAGAAACAACTTAATCATTTTACCTCATTCCAGTATGGAGTGAGGGCTATCGTCTTTGGGTGATTTCCATATCGCTTGGAGAACCGCCTTTGGTGTAGATGTATTATATCGCGTTTCGGAAGCGAATAAAAACATTAAACTCCCGTCTCCTCTCGGGTCGCCGCCCTTTCCAGCGTTCCGTAAACTATCGCTCCGTCGTTCCGACGGGGCGATAGTGAGGATGCGGAAACGGACAAGGCGAAGTTTCTTTTTTAATCTCTCGTCGCTTCGCCACGACCAGTAGGTTTTTAGTTTCTCAACGAATCTTTCGGTTTTCATCGTGCCTCGGTCGGCTTCAAGAAAAAAGTTGATAACATCTCCTTTTTCTTCAAGCGTGAAAAATGCGTCGGGGACTAACGAGGGATTTTCGCCGTGGACATCCCGCAACATTTCCTTTAGGTCGTAGCCCTGCGTGAAGCGAGTGATTTTCGCGCCGTGGGCTTTGGCGGCAAGCGTGAGGCAAACTCTAAATTGAGAAATCATTAAGGAGTGAGCCATCAAAGGAAGCGTCCTTTCATTTTCCCGCAGTCGGCGATAAATCCCTTCACGCTCCTCCGCATCTTTTGACAGTTGCTCCGCTCCCTTGCGTCCCAAGGAGTAAACCATGTGTGCCGAGGTGAGGCGTGCGGAGCTTTGACTGACTGGTCGGTCAAGGTAGCCGTGATGGTAGAGGCGGCTTAATCGCTCCATCAGGTTGCGACGGCTTCCCTCGTGAAGTGCCAAAACCTGCTCCGTGTTAAGGAAACGGAAATCAGCTACATCGCGAAGAAGCGTTATGTCGCGGGGCTGGAGCTTGAGGGGGTCGGCCACCTCTAATCGTTGAAATAACTTTGAGCTTGGTTTTGACATAGGAGCGTTATATGGTCATTATACGCCTATCCGACCCCCTCGCCGAGGCCTTCCTCTCCTGTTCTATCCTTTTTTCTTCGTCTTACCCCCCCCACCAACGAGCAAAAAGAAATAGCAGAACAGGAGAGAAGGCCGAGCCACCCAAACGCGAAC
>Ga0075629_151_pt1 | contig 10649 bp, 10 predicted proteins | sample RifGroA1_FD_68381 | JGI IMG/M metagenome (GOLD analysis project Ga0075629, IMG submission 68381) | Microgenomates (Curtissbacteria) bacterium GW2011_GWA1_40_16 | reverse complement strand
GATTCTATTGGCAATCGAACCTGCAAAATAGGAAACACCGGTTCCTAAAAGCTCAACTATACCAAGGTTATTTACTTCTTGATTGGCAATTTTTGCTTTAGTTACTTTAACCGGTAAATCGATACTTATAACTTTGTCCTGTGAAATGCTCTCAATCGAGATTTTATCAAGCAACAATTTTTTCAAAACCGCTGCGTCAAGAACCTGACCGTCTTGAGCTGGAATAAACCTTGTTACTTTATTGCCGCTCACCTCCAGCGTTGCATCAACTGTCGGTTGGTTAACGGAAACAGAAATGTCCTCAATTAACTTGTCAACCTTTTCCTCATCCAAGGTTACAAGCAATTGAGCTTTGCCTGCAGCGGTTTTCTTGATATCTTTTACCAAAATGGGGGATTGGCCAAGTTGCAGCTGGATCAAGTCATCCCCAAATCCTTCAGGCTCGAATTTCAAAAGATCAAATAATTTCTGATTGGAAAACCTCCAAGAATCATATTTGTAGTTAAAAACGACAGTCTGGTTGCTTAGGCTGCGAACTTTTTCAAGCGCTTTCTCTGCCCCCAAGTCAGAAACTGCTGCCTGATCCTGCACAAAATTTAGTGAAATGGGAAATGTAGACAAAACATCCAAACGACTGTCTAAATCGTCTATAAATTTGATCTTGTCAACAACAACACCATCTCGCGAAGCAGAAACTTGGGGTCCTCCAGTGGAAAATGTAATAGAGGCATTAGTGGCTGGCCTCTCAAATTTACCGATCACACTGTCTAAGAATTCGTCGAACTCCTCATTATCCACCGTATAATAAGACTGAATTTGCTCTTTAAAAAATAAAGCCTTTGTTTTCTTTATTTGCTCTTTTATGAAATTACTAGATTCATTGTTTGAAAGTACGCTTTTTACACTCATCTCTTTATCAAACTCCACTCCAAGACCAGTTGGCTTTACTAAAATTTGCTGCTTACCCAAAACAAACGTAAGATCACTCTGTGTGTAACTATCGATAGATTTATCGATAATTTCTCGTGCCTCATCAATCTTCTTACCACCTAAGTTAATGGAGGCAAAATAAGTGTTTGGCAAAACCCTTTCTAAAAAGAAGATGCCATATGCAAAATACAAGACAACAAGAATTAAAAAACTTATCGCCAATGTTTTAACTGCGTGTTTCATTTTCCTCCCATAAGCTTATGCTATTATAGAACTAGAAAATATTCCAAAGCTAATTCTCTCACTAATGACTCTGCCAAAAATTTCTGCATTAATAATTCTTGCGCTCATCCTCTCCGCGTGCTCACTTATTGGTAAAACTTCAGACAAAATTATCACCATAACCTATTGGGGTCTTTTCGATTCAGCAACAACTATGAATCAAATTATAAACGACTACAAAAAAATCAAACCAAACGTCAATATTGCTTACGAGAAAAAAAGCCGTGAACAGTATCGTGAATCTCTTGAAGCGCAGATTAAATCAGGTAAAGGTCCGGATATTTTTCAATTTCATAACACATGGGCCTTAATGCTCGATGATGAATTGAATTCAGTACCGAATAATGTAATATCACCTAAAGAGTTCAAAGATACTTATTATCCAGTAGCCTCGTTCGACCTAAGGAATAAAGATAAGAAGCTTATAGGCATACCGCTTAGCATCGATGGTCTTGCCCTCTACTATAACGAAGAACTGTTTCAAGCAGCTGGTATCACCGCCCCCCCCGCAACTTGGCAACAATTTTCACAAACAGCTGCCAAACTTACGGTCAAAGATACTGCCGGCAATATTAGAACAGCAGGTGCGGCTATCGGAACATCTACAAATGTTGATAATTTTTCAGATATTTTAGCGGTGATGATTTTGCAAAACGGGGGAGACCCCAAAAGCCCAACTACCCAAAAAAGTGCCGATGCTCTTGACTATTTTGTGCGTTTTGCATCAGGCCAGAACAGAGTTTGGGACCAAACCCAACCAAGATCTACGCTTTCTTTTTCATCTGGCACTACAGCCATGATCTTTGGATCAAGTTCAAAAGCAGCAGAAATTAAAAATACCAATCCACTTCTTAAATTTAAAGTAGCGCCTATTCCTCAACTTGAAGGAAGTAGAGTGGCTTGGGCAAGTTATTGGGCTCTTGGTGTCTCAGCACAAATTAAAGATAAGAAAAAGCTTGAAGAAGCCTGGAATTTTATTAAATACTTAAACCAAGATCAGATTTTAATAAAAATCTACAGCGAAGAAAGCAAAGACCCCGCACGCCTTATTGGCATGCCTTACCCTAAAGTAAACCTTGCCCAAAAACTTGCATCCGATCCCTTCGTTGGTGCATACGTTACAGATGCCCCCTTTATGCGTTCTTTCCCGCTTGCATCAGGCACATTTGATAATGGCTTAAATGATAAAATCGTAAAATCCTACGATGAAGCAGTCAAGGCCGTTCTTGGCGGAACACCAGCAAATAGAGCACTGGAAAAAGTCTCAAAGGACGTCCAAAACATTCTTACCCAATTTACAACCAAAACTAAGTAACCACTTAACTAATCAACTGCTTGTCTTCTTGACATCTAAGGATTCAGTTTGAGAAAATTATGACGGGCTTCCTCTTGTCAAAAAGACAAAGGGCCGATCCTCCAAAACATTCTTGTCCCACGTAGCTTTCTTGATATCCGAAGCTTTAGCGAAGGATATAGCTAAGTAGGGAGCGAAGGAGGATTTTTTTGACAACAAAGATAATTTTTGTTTCAGGCGGCGTAATTTCCGGAATCGGCAAAGGCGTTGCCACCTCCTCAATCGCTCTTCTTTTAAAATCCCGCGGCTATTCCCTAACAGCTATTAAAGCAGACCCTTATTTAAACGTGGATGCCGGCACCTTAAATCCAATTGAGCACGGTGAAGTCTTTATTCTGGACGACGGTATGGAGTGTGATCAGGACCTTGGTAATTACGAGCGTTACCTCAACCAAAATTTAAACTCCACAAACTACATGACAACAGGTCAGGTTTTCAAGTCAATCATTGAGCGAGAGCGGGCTTTGGAATTTGAGGGGAAAACTGTCGAGTTTTTTCAGGATCCTCCCAGAGAAATAATCGAGCGTATTGAAAAATGCGCCAAAAAAAATCGGGCAGAGATTGTGGTTTTTGAAATCGGTGGAACAGTCGGGGAGTATCAAAACCTTCTATACTTAGAGGCCAACAGACTTCTTAAACTTACCCGTCCCAAAGACATTCTGCACATCCACCTAACATATTTGCCGATTCCCTCATCAATAGGGGAGATGAAGTCAAAACCAGCCCAAATGTCCATTCAGCAACTCGCCCAAGCTGGAATTCAAGCCGATTTTGTCCTGGCTCGCTCTCAAGTTGCGGTCGATGCCAAAAGAAAAGAAAAAATTGCCATTGCCTGCGGTTTGAGCGCAGAGGATATAATCTCAGCACCAGATGTCGAAAATATTTACCAAGTCCCTCTGAACTTCGAAAATCAGAATTTATCCGGCAAAATTTTAGAAAAGTTATCTCTCAAACCGAAATCTTCAGATCTTTCCCGCTGGAAAGTCATGGTCAACGATGCACTAACCGCCAAAAAGACTGCAAGAATTGCCATGGTCGGCAAATATTTTTCAACCGGGGATTTTACCCTTTCGGATGCCTACCTTTCGGTAATAGAATCAATTCGCCACGCTGCACCCCATTTCAACTTTAAACCCAGAATTTCCTGGATCGATTCCACCCAGATCGAAACTGAAGGAGTTAAAGTTTTAGCTGGGTTTGACGGTATCATAGTCCCGGGCGGTTTTGGCTCCCGGGCAGTAGAGGGCATTCTCACCGCCATTAAGTTCGCCCGCGAAGGTAAGGTCCCATATTTCGGCCTCTGTTATGGTATGCAGCTTGCGGCAGTTGAATTTGCCAGGAACACACTTGACCTTGAAGATGCCAATACAACCGAGATTAATCCTAAGACCAAACATCCGATTATCGATGTCATGGCCGATCAAAAAGAAAAAATAGAAGGCAAAAATCTAGGCGGCACGATGCGCTTAGGCGCTTGGGATTTTAAAGCTAAAAAGGGCACGATTATCGAAAAAGCTTACAAATCAACAACCGGCTCAGAACGCCACCGTCACCGCTACGAGTTCAATAATGCCTATCGGGATAAGTTCGAAAAAGAGGGCATGGTAATTGCAGCAACCACCAAAGACGGCCATCTTGCAGAAGCGCTTGTTGCAAAAAGCTTGCGTAGAGCAGAATTTCAGTGTATACTGAATTTCAGTATGGACCTAGTAAGGTACGTTAAATCATTTAGTCAAGGCCAAATTACCATTCCCAAAGAGTTCAGAAAAGCCATGGGTCTTAAAGATAATTTCTGGCTTAAACTGTCAGTTGACCAAGGCAGGATAATTGTCGAGCCAACAGAAAAGGAAACGGTACCGTCTAGTTATCTTCAGAAGATCCTTACTATTAAAGGTAATTGGCTAAACTTGGATGAAATTAAAAAAAATAGGACTGATATCGAAAAAAGGGTTAATAAGACAAGAAATTGAAAAAAGTTCTTCTTGACACCTCAGTAATAATCGATTTTTTAAGGCGGAAGGATAAAGAGAAATCTCTGTTTGCGCATTTACTCCAAGAAGGTAACCAAACGGCAGTTTCGATAATTACGCACTGTGAGCTTTACGCAGGGAAAAGTGTTTGGGAAGAAAAAGATGCTAAAGAAGAGTTAGAAGCCGGGCAAATAAGAGCAAAGAGTGATCTTAATCTTCTGGATGCAATCATTGCTGCAACAGCAAAAATCTATAACCTTGAGTTAGCAACTCTCAATCTCAAAGACTTCAAAAAAGTCGAAGAGCTCCATCTGTTTAAACTTTAAAATCTGCCTTCATGCAAGCCATCGCCCAAAGCAAAAAGAGATAAAATCTCCCATATATCATTCTGATCTCGAGCTTGCTCGCACTGAGTACATCGAATGTGTTACGAGAATAATCTAAACAATCATGGCGTAGAAACAATCCACTTCCACTGAAGTATAATTCGCATGATGGCAAAAGAAATCCATGAGAGAATTGAACCTAAAGAAAATAACAAGGTAACTCCATCTTGCCATCATGCAAGACAATTAGAATATTGCATTTATGGAGTTGTCAGACAAAAAAGAGGCGTTTCTGAATATTTTGATAAAGCCTACGATTGGTTGGAACGCGAGGTAGGTTTTTATCCTTTGTTTCTATCAGTTGGAGAGACTGTAGATGATATGGCAATGACTGGATATCAAAATCAATGGAGACGTTTATTAGTAGAAGGGAAAAACTATAGGAAATATCGTCAAAAAGGTGAAGTCCAAAATCAAGTACTCTTTTCTTTTGTGGATATACCAGATGGCATCTTTATTGATTACATGAACTGGCATATGGTCTTAAATAGCGAGTACGACAACTACCAAATACCTGATCGAGAAAAGAGAATGATATTCAGACCATCTTGGAGAAAAAGTGATTGGCTACGTTATGCACGACACAATCCGCACTCAGTGCAGCTGGTAATTCCCGAGCTTGATTTAAGAGAGGCAACGCGTGTCTGGGTAAGAAATATACAAACACAACTGCATTTAGAAAAAGTAGGTTTCGGCAACGTTGAGGTGAGGAGAATTCCAGTAAATAGCTATTGATGGACTGGACCAGCCTCTTTAATTAAATAGCCAGGCCTCAATAAATATTTAATCAATCTAGGAACTCTAGGCAGTTTAACTTCCTGTCCCTCAAGTTTTTTTGCTTCAGCACCAACTATTGTTATTTCCTTTCTGGGGTAGCGAGCACGCAAAAATGCTAGTTTCCCTTCGTCTAATTTTTCTGGATCGCAAATGTAGGCCACAAAACTTTCTGCAACATCCTCAGACTCATTTGCGCGAGCGTACTCAGTCACACATCTTTCAGGCATATCACAGATATACGAAGATTTTTCTCCACCAGGTAATGCTCTTATATCTTTAGAATCTACCATTCTCCACCCAAATTCACGCGACCAATCAACATCCACTTTTTTATTTATAGAATGCCCAAGTTCATGGATAATTGTGCCTTCTAGGTTATTCACTTTATCAGTTACTCTGTGGACGCTGTCTTTAAATGCATTTGGGAATAACCGCAAGGTTTTATAATGGGCACTTGCTCTTCCAGACAGCCAATCACCATTTTTAGGTTCACCATCATTTGAATTTACTGCTTGTTTACCGTCAATAACAATATCTTCTAAATCTGCAACAGATTCGGGTACATATCGGGAAAATGTTATTAAAGCTTGCTTAATTCCCCTTAAATCATCTTCAGTTAATTCCTGCCAAAAATTATATACATAGATACTGTGATCGCCCAACTTTACTAACACCTTCTCCTTTAAAGGGCCGAACCTATCAACTAATAGTTCACTAAGCCACCAATGTTCCCAACCCAACTCCTCTCTGGCTTGGTCTTGGATAGAATTAATGCTTGGGTCATTGCTTTTAATTACGATAGAAGCATCCTCTTTAGTCAGAACCCTCAAGAGGCTTGTTTTTTGCCCAACAACCTCTAGTGGTATTGCTTCGTTAATCTCGGGATTAGCAGTCGTAAGCACTTACTGCTTGCGGCTTTTGCTCAGAAAGGTAAATTCCTGTCCTATCTATTTACCATTTACTATTAACTATTTATTATGCTTAAGCCTTTAGCCGGATACGTCTTAATAGAACCTGCTCCCAAAGAAACAAAAACTGCCAGTGGAATTGTCCTTCCCGAATCAGTTGATGAAAAACCTCAAGAGGGTAAAGTTTTAGCCTGCGGTGATGATCTTGTTGAAGAAGGCAAAACAATAAAATGCCCGGTTAAAATCGGCGACAAAGCAGTTTACAAAAAATGGGGCGGCAACGAAATCAAAGTCGAAGGCAAAGAACTTTTACTGATCAAATTCGAAGATCTAATGGCAATCGTCACAAAATAGCGTCTAGTTAAATAGTGAACTAGCGTCTAGTGATTGATTTTTTTCTAAACACTATACGCTAACTTACTAGAAGCTAAAACAAAAATGGCAAAACAACTAATCTACGCAGAAGAAGCAAGAACCAAACTCAAAGCCGGCGTTGACAAGCTCGCCAAAGCAGTCGCAACCACTCTAGGCCCCAAAGGCCGCAATGTGGCTTTGGACAAAAAGACTCTAGGCCCCAAAGGCCGCAATGTGGCTTTGGACAAAAAGTGGGGAGCTCCAAGCGTTATCCACGACGGCGTTACCGTTGCCAAGGAAATCGAACTTGAAGACCCCTTTGAAAATATGGGCGCATCTCTTGTCAAAGAAGCAGCCTCCAAAACATCAGACGTTGCCGGAGACGGAACCACAACTTCGGTCGTTCTTGCCCAAGCTATGGTTGAAGAAGGCCTCAAAAACATCACAGCTGGCGCCAACCCCATGATTCTCAAATTCGGTGTTGAAAAAGCAACCGAAACAGTTGTTGCCGAACTTAAGAAAATGGCCAAGAAAGTCGCCGATCAATCTGAAATCGAAAAAATCGCTACAATATCAGCTGCCGACCCCGCAATCGGCAAATTAATCTCAGACGCATTGCAAAAAGTCGGCCCGGATGGTGTTATCACAGTTGAGGAGGGCAAGGGTCTTGAGCTTTCCGTCGAGTACAAAGAAGGTATGGAGTTTGATCGCGGTTTTGTTTCACCTTACTTTGTAACCGATCCGGACAAAATGCAGGCGCAAGTTGAAGATGCGCACATCCTAATCACCGATCAAAAAGTTGCTTCGCTTTCCGATCTTCTGCAATTTTTGGAAAACTTCGTCAAAATCTCCAAAAATCTGGTAATTATTGCCGACGAAGTAGAAGGCGAGGCTCTGGCAACTTTGGTCGTTAACAAACTGCGCGGCACTTTCAATGTCTTGGCAGTCAAGGCTCCGGGCTTTGGCGACAGACGCAAGGAAATGCTTGAGGATATCGCAACTTTAACAGGCGGCGTAGTTATTTCCGAGGACATGGGCAGAAAACTGGAGTCCGTAACAATTGAAGATCTTGGGAAGGCTGACAGTGTGGTTTCGGATAAGGACAACACTATTATTGTTGGCGGCAAAGGGGCCAAAAACGCAATTGAAGGCCGCATCAAACAAATCAGAAACGAAATGGATTCAACAGACAGCGATTTTGACAAAGAAAAACTGGAAGAAAGACTCGCCAAATTAACCGGCGGAGTCGCCGTTATCAACGTTGGAGCTGCAACAGAAATCGAACTTAAAGAGAAGAAAGAAAGAGTAGACGATGCGGTCCATGCTACCAAGGCTGCTGTTGAGGAAGGCTATGTTGTTGGCGGGGGAGTTGCTCTTGTCAGATCTGCCAAAATTCTTGACAAAATGGTTACGGCATCAGCTGACACCGACGAGCGTATCGGTATTGAAATTGTCCGTGATGCACTGACAAAACCGCTTGCAATGATTGCCACAAATGCCGGAGTAGATAGCGGTTGGGTGACGAAAGAAGTTGAAAAAGCTTCGGGCAATGTGGGCCTCAATGCACTTAGTGGTAAATTCGAAGACTTGGTGACAGCCGGAGTTATCGATCCGGTTAAAGTTGCCCGGACTGCTCTGCAGAATGCCTCCTCCGTTGCCATGATGATTTTAACAACAGAAGCCTTAATTACCGATCTTCCCGAAAAGAATCAACCAGCTATGCCTGCGATGCCCCCCGGCGGCATGGGCGACTACTAATCAAGTATAATTCCGCCACCCATATTTGACTCTTAGCGTAACTTCCATTAAAATCCCCACACAATGGTCGAAAGAAAAGATTTGAGGATTCAAGTTGTAGTTCCAGAATCCGAGATTGAGCAACTCGAAGAGGACTGCGAGATAAGTGGTCTCAAACCAACCAAACTACTTCGATTTGGTCTCGAGGCTGCTCATTTTATGATTCAGGAAGCTGCTAAGAGGTCTGACATTATTGCTAAAAGACCAGATGGAACTCAAGCAGAATTATTACTCCCTATTGCTCTAGAAGGATTAAAACGCAGGGCAAAATCTGGCGACTCCGAATAACTATTTTTTCTCCTCATTTTCATCTTCCTCCCCGGCAATCTTTGTCAGCTGATAAGTTACAACTACCGCAAAAGCCGTAATAATTATGGCGTAAATAAACCTGGAAATAATACCGGACCCAACAGAAATGTACTTATCAACATATTCAGTCACAAAAGCCTGAATCGCCTCGTTCCATGCTAGGGCGGCCACAAGTCCAAAGCCTGCTGTTGACAAAGTCACCATTTGCTTCAAAAGTTCCTGCTTAAACTTTTTATTCATCATTTCTTTAACTATAAACAATATACTATAAACAATAAACTATCGAAGGGTGATTTTAATTCTTGCATTCTCAACATGCGCAGCGTAATCGACAAGATCTGTTTTTGCCTGTACTCTGAATGTTTTTGAAGTACTTGGAATAGGAATTTTCCCCGAAGATTTTAAAACGCCGCCTGAAGTCGGATTGGAAACTTGACTCTCAATCAGTGGATTTTTGTCATCGACGACATAAAGCTGTGCCCAGGCTCTCCCATTGCCACCATCCACCCAAAGCGAAGCCTCAAAAATCATCGAATCAATTGCCCAGTACTTGGAAGGATCAATGGTCACCTCAAGCCCGGCTAGCTCTGCATAGCTATTACTCTTTGTAGAAGATGAACCGAGTGGTATAAAAATCTCTTTTTGCGAAGTTTGTACAACAGTTTCAGTCCTGTTTACTGTTGAAACTTTTACATCTTTTTCGACATTATTATCAGCTGCTGGCGAGGGTGCAGGACTTAAAACGGGAGTAGGGGAAGGTGACAAGTCGCGCTCGATTACTCTCTGCTGTACATTTTCATTTTTAACTTTTAATTTGTCATATCGATAAACCCACCAGTTGAGAAATAAAAGATCAACAAGCGAAATTGCCAGTATCGACAAGCCAAGTTTGCCTAAAATCTTTGTGGAGGAAGATTGGTCCATGTAAGTCAATTGTCAAATGTCAATTGTCAAATGTCAAAGTTAGGGGTTACACTAAAGATAAATGATTATCACAAAGCCGCCAACCCCATCTCAAAAAAGAAAACTTTCCAAACTTCTAGGCCAGGACGAACAAGTAATGCTTGTTACTTCAATTGGTCCAAGGTATTTCTTTATGATGTTTTTTGTACTCTTTCTAATTCCTTTATTTTTTACATACGTGCCATTTTTGATATTTTTAGGATTTTTCCAAATTCAAAGTCTGCCTTGGTTTAAATATTTAGGCATTCCGGGTGTGATTCTCTTAATTTATTTTATGCCCAAATTCACTCATCTTGTGCGAATGCGCCAATCATTTACCTACGCATTAACAAATAGAAGGTTTTTAATAATTCGGGGGATTTTCTCAAGAAAAATAGTTACTGCACCCTTAACTGCCATTACCCACGTAACCATCGAACAGTCTGTTTTGCAGCGCTTTCTATTCAACACCGGCCACCTGGTTATCATAACCGCCGGTTTTGATCAGCGTGAAATTGTTATCGAGCACGTTGGCAACCCCGTAGAATTTAAAATTCTGATTGAAGAATTAACAAGAAAAATAGAAGACTCCTGGGAAGCAGGAGATGATGATTCCAAAGACTTTAAACTGCGCCAGCTT
>Ga0075629_130_pt1 | contig 10694 bp, 7 predicted proteins | sample RifGroA1_FD_68381 | JGI IMG/M metagenome (GOLD analysis project Ga0075629, IMG submission 68381) | Microgenomates (Curtissbacteria) bacterium GW2011_GWA1_40_16 | reverse complement strand
CGGCCGTAGACAGTAGACAGTCGACAGTAGACTTCCCTGCCATTGCCCTTATCGTCTCCGGAGGACACACTGACCTCATTTTGATGACAGATCACGGGAGATATAAATTGCTGGGAGGGACCAGAGACGATGCGGCTGGCGAAGCTTTTGATAAAGTAGCCAGAATCTTAGATTTGTCTTATCCAGGCGGTCCCGAAGTTGAAAAATTAGCTCTGAAATATAATCTCAAACAAAATAAATTTAATCTTCCAAAACCAATGCCCGCATTGACCAACCTTGATTTCTCTTTTTCGGGAATCAAAACTGCCGTCAATAACCTGGCAAAAAAATCAGATCTTTCTTTTGAAGACAAGGCAGAAATCGCCTATAAATTTCAGGACGCGGTTTGTCAAGTTTTGGTTAAGAAAACGCAAAAAGCGGCTTCAAAATATCAGGCTAAATCAGTAGTTATCGGAGGGGGTGTTGCCGCAAACAAAGTTTTGAGAGAGAAAATGCAAAAAGCGGGCAAAAAAAATAAAATAAAAAACCACTGCCCATGGAAAAAAATTAAGTCCATTTCATGTAAAAATTTTAAAGAGATTTAATGTAAAATTAAATATAATAATTTTTTACACGTGGTGATTGAGTAAAAATTACCGTCACATGAAAAATGACTGACGAAAAAAAAATTTATACTTTTTGGGAAAAAGAAGGTCTATTTAAATCGGATACAAACTCCTCAAAAAAAACCTTCTCGCTTTTAATCCCTCCACCGAATTTAACAGGAGAGCTGCACATCGGACACGCCATGCAGCATTCGATACTTGATGCGGTCGCCCGTTTTAGGCGGCTTCAGGGATTCGATGTTTTGCTTTTGCCCGGAGTCGACCATGCGGGCATTGCTTTTGAAAATACTTTTGATAGGGAACTTAAGAAGAAAAATCTATCTAAAGAAAAACTCGGCCGTGAAAAATGGCTGGAATTTGCCTGGGAGTTCAAAGAAAAAACTTATAACTCAGTTTCCCAAAGCTTTCGATTCATGGGACTTTCTGCCGACTGGTCCAAGGAAGTCTTCTCACTAGATGAAAAACGTAAGATCGCAGTCTTCCATCAGTTCAAAAAATACTACGAGTACGGACTCATTTACAGGGGCCCATACATCGTCCAATGGTGTCCAAAGTGCAACACGGCAATTGAAGATTTGGAGATGGAGTATGAAGAAAAGAAAGAGAAACTTTATTACGTAAGATACTTGATAGAAGGTACAAAAGACGAATATATAGAAATTGCTACCACCAGACCGGAAACAATTTTTGCCGACACCGCAGTTGCTATTTACCCTAATCATCCGAAATACAAAAAATTCGCTGGAGAAAAAGTCATCAATCCTTTAACAAAAAAGCCCATACCGGTTATCGAAGACAGGCGAGTTGAAAAGGATTTTGGGACCGGCGCTCTTAAAGTAACTCCTGGTCATGACATTTTGGATTACAAAATAGGAAAAGACCATCATCTTCCAATAATTGGTGTAATTGATAAAAGCGGAAGAATGACTGGCAATGTCAATGGTCTAAATGGCCTGACTGTCAACGAAGCTAGAAAATTATCTGTTGAGACACTACAAAAAAATGGAGTACTTTCTAGAGTTGAAGGCTACAAGCATTCGGTTGCTGTCTGCGAAAGATGCAAAAGTGTTGTTGAACCGATTATCTCCAAAGAGTGGTTTGCCAAAGTAGACCAACTTGCCAAAGGAGCAATAACAATTATCAATGCCGATAAAATAAAGTTCCTGCCGAAAAACTATAAAAAAATCCTTGTCGACTGGCTAGGTGACATCCACGATTGGTGCATTTCCAGAAGCCTTTGGTGGGGGCACAGAATCCCCGTTTGGTACTGCGATCAAAAAGACACTGGGGGGAGGAAGCTCGGTTTTGCGAAGATTGTTGTTGATCAAGTTTTTGCTGGCAAGACGAGAACCTATCGCTTAAGAAATCATAACTTCAACGTAGGTGTTAGAGTCGCATTCGAAAACAGTAGCACAGGTGAAATATTTGGCTTCGGCACGATAAAGAATGTTGAGGGAACTACCGTAGGCGAATTACCGCTGCATGACCCAAGACACGGGGCAACTTACAAAAAAAGATCGGAGCTTATTACTGCTTTCAAAAGACACCACCCCGATAGAAAGATAGTAACGAGTACAAAGGCATTTATTTATGATTATGATTTCATTCCAAAACATAAAACCGAAGAGTGTTGTGGTCAAGTTATCGTGAATTTTGAGGAAATTGATGAGTGTCCGAAGTGTGGTTGCAAAAATGTAAGACAGGATGAACAAGTTTTGGACACCTGGTTTTCTTCGGGGCTTTGGCCGCTTTCGACATTAGGCTGGCCGGACAAAACAAAAGAAATTGACCGCTACTTTCCATGGGATTTTGAAATTTCGGCGCCCGAAATCAAGTATCTCTGGATTGCCAGAATGATTATGATCTCAAACTACATAACCGGCAAAGAACCCTTTAAAACTATGTTTTTCCATGGAATGTTAAGGGACCTCGAGGGCCGCAAATTTTCAAAATCTTTGGGCAATGGCATAGAACCCCAATATTTGATCGACAAATGGGGGACCGATGCAACACGAATGGCGCTCTACAGCTATTCGATTCCGGGAAGAGACGGCCGGGTTTCCAAAGAAATTCTAGACGAAAGAGGCAAAAACTTTAGAAATTTCGCAACAAAAATCAGAAACATTGCAAGGTTCGTTCTGGAACTAAAACCTCCCGACGCTGGTCATTCTCGACCTGATCGAGAATCAGATTCCCGCTTTCGCGGGAATGACAAGGGGGCGATCGAGAAAGTAATCATTCCAAAGGATGATGAGTGGATAATGGGTAAATTGGCTAAAACCACAAAGACCGTTACAAAGCACCTTGAAAATATTGAACTTCATCTAGCGGTTGAGGAAATCTACGAGTTTATCTGGCACAGTTTTGCAGACAAATACATTGAGTCGACAAAAGAAAGACGTGCAGATGCGCAACCAACGCTCGAGAATATTTTAAAACAGGTACTTATCTTACTTCACCCTTTCATGCCGTTTTTAACCGAGGAGTTGTATCAGAAATTTGAAGATAAGCAAAAGTCTATTCTCCTAGAGAAGTGGCCTTCTGTGACTAATGCTTAACGTCGATAAGCGCGTTATTAACGCATTTTCCCCGCAATAATTCCCGCACTCGCGAGGACTGGGCTATTTTTTCTTTTCTTCTTGGGGTTCTTCCGCTTTTGTCTCTTCTTTCTTCTCGCTCTCTGACTTTTCAGTTGCTTCTGCTCCTTCTTTGGCTTCGGCCTCTTTTGCTTCCTCACCTTCTGGCGGAACCGCACCTTCGGCTTCGGCAACTTCTTCAACGGCTTCTGCCTGTTCGGCTTCAATCTCTGCCTCAACCTCTTCCATCTCGCGCGTTACAAGCTCGCCTATTTGGACAACCACCAGCTCTTCATCTGCATGGATTTCAATTTTACTTCTGTCGATTTTGAGGTCTTTAACTTTAATTTCGTCTCCGACGTTTTCGAAATGCGCAACATCAACCTCGATTTTTTCCGGTAAATCTGCAGGCAGGGCCTCGATTTCAATTTCGGTGACAGGAGTTAAAAGAAGACCAATCTTCTTATGGACGGCAGGAGCCTCGCCGACTATTTCCAAAGGAACATTAACTTTTACTTTTTCGGAAAGGTTTACCTGGTAAAAATCAATGTGGAGCGGAATGTCAGAAACCGGATGGGTCTGGACATTTTTAACAAGCACCGGTCTTTTTTCGCCGTCTACGGCAAGATCGATAATCCCGGTTTCCCCGGCCTTTTCAAAAACTTTGTCAAACTCGCCTGCTTTGACCTGGACATGAATTGTCTTGACCTTATGCCCAAAAACATGCGCAGGGATCATCCCTTCGCGGCGAAGAGATTTAACTTTTCTGCCCAAAACCGTTCTTTTTTGAGCACTTAATGAAACTTGCTCCATGGTGGAGGAATATTAACAGACAAACCAATTACAGGTCAAACAGCGTACAAAACTTGTATTCTGCCTTCATCTCGCGCTAAATTTAAAGTAGATGGTTCAGCCTGCAATATCTCTCAAAACGCGAATTGAAAAAGAAGTCCTGGAAGTCATTATCGACGGTTTAAACTCTGGTGAGTTAACCGTCGAAAGCGCCAGACAAGCGGCTAAAGAAGTGCTCGCAACTTTGGAAAAAATCGACAAACACGAAGAATCTATTGCCCAATTTTATAAAAACCTCGCCCAAAAGTACCCGGTCTTCAACTTATTGTATACTAGAATCAACGCAGAAATCGTCAAATCCAAAGAGCTTTCTGCCCACCGGCAAGCCCTTGCGGCAATTGATGCCGGCAATATAGATGAAGCGCACAAAATTGCTCAAATGGCAATAAATCAGTCTGCCCATGAATCAAATAACGCTTGATAAGGTTCTTGATGCTTTGAAAGATGAGCCGGTTTCAATCGGCGACAGGCTCTTGCTGCTTGGACTTTCAAAAGATGAAATCAAGGAAAAGTTTTCCTCCGACATTTTGAACACCGCCGTTTACGGCTCAAGCTTTCTTAAATTCCTTCAGGACAACGCAAAAATTCTAGCCGACCTTGATCGCGGAATTCCGGCAAAAGAATTGCCCAAAGATTATAAAAACCCATTTGATAACGAGGCAGGTACTGTCGCCGAAAAACTGTATCAATTAGGCATAAACAAAAAAGAAGTTGAGAAAATGTTCGGAGGCGACATACTTAACTTGAGCGTAAATGGCGAAGAGTTTCAAAACTTCATTGCCCAAAATCAGAATAAATTTTTAGGCGAACTCGAAAAATTAGCAACCGGAGGAGCAAAACATGGCTAACGGGCTTCCAACTCCAGACATGGCACCGCCACCCGGCGCAAGAGGACCGGAAGCGACTCCTCCGGGTGGACCAGAAGCGCCACTGAGACAAGTACCGCCCCGACAAACTCCCGAAGAAACTGCCGCAAAAGCAGAAGCCGCCCGAGCTCAAGAAATACAACGCAAAGAGGGTCCAGAAAAAGCACTTAGAGAAGTAGCCGGTCAACAGCCCCCAGAAACCAAACCAGAGGACAAAATCCGGATGACCGGTTCTGACGCGGCTTTTACGAATGCACCTGAATCTGCCGACATCAACGTCTCCGCAAACGCACCCGATGAGGGCAAGGACAAGGGTACGGCAGAAGAGCCGGAAGACGCCCTAAAGAAACTTTCCGACGACCAGTTAACTGCTCAGAGGATAACGTTGGAGGCCTCCGTAAAAACGTATGAAAATGAATTGAAAGGCGAGATATCACAAAACCTAAGAGAAGTAGTTGAAGGACAACTCCATCAAGTTCGGGAGGAGTTAGATACGGTTCAAACAGAGACTGCCGCTCGTAAACTTGACAAAGCAGCTACAGAAGGTAGTGCCGACGAAGAAAAAGCTGCGGAAGAACCGAAAACAGCTGGTGCTGAGGAACCAAAAGTTGAACCTGAAGCAAAAGCCGCTACAGACGACCAGACTGCTGATGACTTGGAAAAAGCACGACAATTCCTACGGCAACAACACGAAGATGAAAAACAACGCCGAGAAGATCGGCTGCAAGAGCTTCGTACCCTCTCGGATGAGGGACTAAACGCTTCTCTCGAAGAAACTAATGGAGAATTAGAAATAGAAAGAGCAATGTTTATCCAAGCAAGGGGCGCTACAACAGAGCAAAAAAATGAAATGATGCAAAGAATTCGCAGCCTAGAAGGCGATAAGGGGCTTATCAGAAGAGCTATGGCGGAGCGAACGTCCGGCCAGAGGGGTGGACGGCAAGAAGAACGGGCGGCGGCTGAAAGAGCAACTAAAGAGATTAAAGAATTTGCATCGCAAATCGCCGGAAAGTCATCTGAAGAAAGGGCGACCGAGGGAATAAAACTTGATGGAGAAATAGGGGCTTTCGAAGAAAGGCTAGCAGAAGGAGATTTAACAGATGCAGAAACAGCTTCTCTTCAAAAAGAACTTAAAATCGCAAGAGCAAAAAAGAAAAACCTTGAAAGGGTAAATGCTGCCCAAGAACCAAAGGAAAAAGAAGCAAAGGAGAAAAAGGAAGAAGAAGAAAATAAAACAGCGAGAGAAGAATCGAAGAAACTACGCCGTGAGGCTGCTTCGGTTACTGACCTACAAGGAGAAGAGACTGTTTTTAAAGATTTGGTAAAAAACTTAGGGGATCAAATAAATACAACTACCGATAAGGCTAAACAAAAAGAGCTTGTAAAGCAGTTGTTGGATGCCAGGAAAGATCTAAAAGCTGTTCAAGAAGCAATGAAACAAGCTCGGCAACGTGAACGAGAAGAATTCACGTTAGAAGGCCGAATGGGCAAGGATACCCTACGTGAAGTCTCAAGGCAGGAATATATAAAAATGGTTTTTGAGAATCCTGCAGGAGCAGCAAAATATCTTAATGAAGTAATAAGTTCAATGGGTAATGTAAGTGACGCGGAATTAGAAAGAATTGAACAAGCTGTCGAAAATGGAGAACCCGTAAGCATAAATGATAGAGCCCAATATGGAGATGCCTTTGCGGAAAGGTTAATTCAACAAAAGGGGAGGGTTGCTGGGGATTTGGAAACAATGCAATATCTTCATCAAAGATACCCTGATATTTATACCTATGTAACGGATAAAGTAACTAGTGATAATAAAGCCATCGACAAGATAAAAGAAGCTATGCCAAGCGGCTGGGAAAAAATGCTCAGCTTTGCAAAGAAAAATCCTGCCTGGCTTATGGTCATCTTAGCAATATTAGCCGGTACTGGAGCTGTCGTAGCGGCAGCTACGGTACCCGCAGTTGGCATTGGCGTAGGCGCGGCAGGGGCTGGTGGTGGTGCCTTCGGGGCCAGTAGAAAAAAGTGGTAATTTAGACTATTTTTTCTCGACCTCAACTTCAAATTCCCTATCTGTTGTCAGATCCGCTGGGATTTTGAGGTTTTACTTGATGAATTCTCTTTACTTTGGGTTTATCTCTATTTGAAGCTCACTCGACTATGACTCGCCTACCGTGGTCTAGTGTGACTTTGAAGTTGGCAATGACATTGCGGCCGACGAGAGTTTTATTACCTAGAACAGTCACACGCACACGCGCTAGCACAATATTGCTTATTTTTACGGAACCTCTGTATGCAGGGGCTGAGATTAGAGATCCGTCAGCCAAGCGCCATAGCTGGTAGTCATCTGCCTGCTCACCATTTTTAACTATTCCCTCAGGAATGATAATGTCACCGTCAAAGCCGGTATCAAGCAATGCTTCTGCTTTTTCTTGTCTATGTCGAAACTTAACTTGGATTGGTATGTACGGGAACTTCTTGCTGATTAGGAGGCGATTGGTCATAACCATTCGCCGACGGCTATCTCACCTATCTTGAAGATGAAGTTGCCACGGCCATACTTTTCTAGAGCTTTGTCGCTTGCCTCATATAGAGTTGGGGCGATAATGGTTTTGCCTGTGGGAGAGATAGCAACGAACTTACCCCAATGTTTTTTTTCGAGAGGTCTACCGTATCTCTTGTATAGCTTCTCCGCCGTTTGTTTAATCTTGACTGCATCTTTCATAAGTCTTAGTGGTAGTGCAGGATATTTAAGTATTTCGGAATTTGCATGACAATTGGGTGCTCTAGCCCCTTTTTCTTGGATTCTTCAAGAATTTGTTTAAGGGACTCACCAGAGGCAATAACTTTTTTCTCGTCAAGAGTTAAGACGACCCACTTGCCTTTGTACTTTTTGTAAATTTGGGTAAAATCTCTAGCCGGCATAGCTGTATTTTACTTCTTTTTAACCTCAACTTCAAACTCCCTGTCCGTTGCCAAGTCTGTTGAGATTTTGAGGTTTTGAGTTACTTTCTTTTCATCAATACTTCTTCGATTTTTTGGACGGCATTTTTGTATTCCAAAAGCTCGGCATCTTTGGGCACGTAAACCCTTAGATAATTGACGTATTTACCCACCGGCCATGTTTCTGCCTGGCTATTGTTGGTGTAGTCAATAGTAAGTTTGGCAACCAAATCCCCATCGCGCCCGACATTAACCTCGTAATCGACTTTGCGCCCGAGTACCCTGTTAACCTTATTTGCCCCAAGATTTGCCTCCAAAAGTGCCAGGAAATCTCTGGTTTCGCCAAGATCGGCCGATGGATCATAACTGGCAGGCGGCAGAGGATGGTTCCAGCCTTTGGCCTTGGCAAAAGCAGAAAGGTTTGCATCATCAAAGGTCATCATGATGTGTTTCCTGGCCAAAGCTTCTTTGACGACACTGGCAACTTCCATAAAATGACTGTCACCGGAAGCTTTGCTGTCTTCTCCTATTTTTGCGATATCCTCTAATATTTTTGTGATGAGGGCCCGTGTCAGAGCACCGAAAAAGTCACGCTTTTGGGTTGAGCCCGGGAAAAAATTGACTTCACTGTAGTATTCCCCTTTTTCGAAAAGATTATCGGCTGTGATTTCTTCGTTATAATCTGAAAGTTTAACAGGACCAGTAACCTTAAGCAGATTTTGGACAAAAGTTAAATCCATGGCAATCACGCCATCAACATCTGCGCCTGTTTCTTTTTTAAAAAAATCACGCGCAAGATTTGCGTTTACCTCAAAATCTCCTTCTTCGAATTTTAAAAGTCCGAGATTGCCGATGAAACCGCCCCCGGGCCGCAGTTCCGTGTTGTTTTGAAAAAGTACAAGATAAGTTTTTGCCTGACCCCTGCCTGTAAAATCGGAAGCCAGATTTACAACTTCCAATGAGGACTTCGCCAGACTGCCCAAAAGTACGAAAGATTCTTTCGCTTTTGCGATTCGGCTAGTCGAAAGGCCTGCTTTTTGAGCCTCATCAAAAAACGCTGCCCCTCTGGCCGCATTAAAATGAGCCCTGCTAAAGCTTGCCGATGCCGACTCAAAATCCAGATTCTCGGCCTTAGAATCTTTGGACGTTATTTGCTTTAGATCTTTTGCAAGCTCACCCGACCCTTGAGCAAATTCAGATAGGGCATCCGCTCCAAATGAAGCACCGTTTAGAATCAACGTCGCCCCTTGAGTTTTTTGGGGAAAAATGAACTTAATTGGATAAGATACAGCTTTTACTTCCGATGCCGCTGTCCCAAAATACTTCGAGGCCCCTTTTGCAAGATCATGCGATTTTGAAAAATTACCCAAAAGCGCTTCTTTTCTGGCCGACTTAAGGTTTGATATGCCCATGTAGATATCGAATGCGGTTTTAGTTAAGATTAAAACCGCTAAAACTACTAAAAGAACCAGAGCCGATTTGAAACGCTTTTTGGGGAAAAATTGAAAAATCCTGAGTTTAAAAAAATTTGTTCTTTCTCTTTTTCCATAATCAGTTTCAGAAGAGATTAAATTAGTCTTCGGTGGCTTTTGAATACCGTGTTGATCTTGCCCCAGGTAAAATTGGGGTTTTGTTACAGCAACAAGTTCCCTTTTTCCCAAATCCGCAAAAGTAATCTTCAAACCTTCTTCTAATTTTTGCTTAGGCTCAAACTCCAGATTTGAAATATCGGCAGCCTTTGGTTCTTGCGGCTTTTCAACAGGTTCAGGCCCCTCAAAGAAAAGATCAATATTTTTACCGGATGTCATTGTCAAAGCATGCTGAATTGCATATGAGGCAGAAAGGGCCGTCATGGGTTCATCCGAAATTACAAAGTGGACCTTTTTTTCGCTTTTTTTAAGTGCCAGTTTGCTGATTGCAAAGGTGGCATCTGCGATAAATGTTGGATAAATCATGTCAAGCCCCTCGTTTTTTAGGATAATTTTGTCGCCTTTTGCAGCCTGCCAGATTAAATCAGCCAACAGATTGCTTGCAAGATGACGATTGTGATGGGCAAGAGGCATACCCGGACCATAAACGTCTCCGGTTAGGATAAAATCAATATCCCGATTCGGATTATTTGCGGTAATTCTTTTTTTAAGAAGATCGGCATCTGCAAAAATCGGCAGCAAAACAAAAATTCTCTGGCCCTCTGAACTATTTGCCAGCAAATTTCGAATTTGAGGAGAAAAGTTAGGATCTCCCAGTGCCGTAAGATTGCGGTTTTTTAAAAAACCCAAGAAAAAAATGTTTGCGAATTTGGGCAAATATGAAGGAAGGGGCTGGGAAAAATCAACCTCGCAAAGCGTAAACTCTTTTTTGGAAAGAAGGTCTGTTGTAAGCGGTGAATTACCAACCCCCCAAACGCTAAATCCGGCAAATAGCAAAGATTTGGCAATTTCTGAACCTAGGAAGGTATCAGTATCGGTTACCAATATTTGGTTTTTAGGATCAGCTTTGGGGGCAGGCTTGTCCATCTACACTTTGGAATAGGTCTTTAGGCCGACTACAAATATTGCAAACGCCGCCCCAAGCAAAAAGCCGAAGGCAGTCGTAATCTTTTTGTCTAAAGCCGGTCTTAAAGATTCGTAAGAGACGCCGATTTCTGCAAGTCTGATCCTGCTGTTTTGAGGAAAAAGATTGGCTGCCTTCCCGTTAAAGTTTGCGGCGGCGGCCTCTATGATTTCACCAGCCCTTTCTTTTTGGCTTGCCTGCGCCTGTACATTCAAAACTTGCCGTGCCTCTTTTTTAACAATCAAATTCTCCCGATTTTTAAGTATTTCTTTTTTAAAATCGTAAGTCTGCAAAATCGCAACGGC
>Ga0075629_126_pt1 | contig 11848 bp, 8 predicted proteins | sample RifGroA1_FD_68381 | JGI IMG/M metagenome (GOLD analysis project Ga0075629, IMG submission 68381) | Microgenomates (Curtissbacteria) bacterium GW2011_GWA1_40_16 | reverse complement strand
ACTGCCAAATCCACAATCCATTTTGACAAAGTAAATGACAAAGTATTTGGCTTGAAAATTTATATGAGCCAAACAACAGGCCCTCTTTTGGTAAATGACAAAAAAGACAGAGATTTAATATTCAAATCATGGAAAAGTACTTTACCCATAATGGTTCATGCTAGGGATGAAATTATAGAGGATGCGATTGCCCTTGCCCAAAAGTATAAAAAACGCATACATATATGCCACGTCACTTACAACCAGTTGAATATTATTAAAAAAGCCAAACAAAATGGCCTGAAAATAACTTCAGAGGCTTGTCCCCACCATTTATTCTTAAATAGCAGTAACGTTAAAAGACTCGGAAACTTCGGTCTTATGAAACCACCGCTTATGACAAAAGAGGAGCAGGAAAAAATATGGGAACGGATAAATGAAATCGATATAATCTCAACCGACCACGCTCCTCATACTAAAGAAGAAAAACTCGACCTTTCAGAACCAAAATTTGGAGTTCCTGGACTGGAAACAACAATACCGTTGTTTTTTAACGCAATTCGAGCCAAAAAAATAACACTTGAGAGATTTATTAAAATGACTGCAACTAATCCACGAAGAATTTTTAAACTGCCCAGCCAGGGAAATACTTATGTTATCGTAGACACAAGCAAAGGTTTCAAGATATCAGACAAGAACCTTTTTACCAAAAGCGCCTGGACACCTTTTATCGGCATCGAAGGACACGGTAAAATCCAGAAGGTGGTTATCAGGGGGAACACAGTTTTTGAAGACGGTAAATTTACAGGCAAGCCTAGCGGTAGGGTAATTTACCCGATAAATTAACAATGTACGATCAATATTCTACAAAACCCAAGGTTAAACTTTTTTTTGATATCGAGACAATCCCTGCCGATGACAAATTAAAAGACATAGCAATAGAGCTGGCTGGCCAGAAGGAATTCTCAAAAACCGGCACAACAAGAAAGTCAAAAAGGAAACTGGATTACCTCTATCGCCAGACGGCTATTTCCGGTGATTTTGGTAGGATTTTCTGTATTGGTTACGCCCTAAACGAAAGCGGAGTTGAAGTTATTGGCGGAAGCGAAGCGGAAATATTAAACAAATGGTGGAGTATAGCAGACGAAGCCGACCTTTTTATCGGCCACAATATTATGGAATTCGATCTGCGGTTTATATTTAAAAGGTCAATTGTTCACAAGATAAAACCGTGCGCAAAACACTTAAACCTTTCCTTTGCCCGCTATAAGAACTTTCCGATTTTTGACACGATGAGGGAATGGGAAAAGTGGAGTAATAGTTTTATAAAATTGGACACGCTTGCAAAAATTCTAGGTCTCAAATCATCAAAAGATGGCGGAATAGACGGCTCTCAAGTTTACGATTTTTTCCAAAAAGGGAAGCATGATGAAATTTACGAATATTGCAAAAGGGACGTTGAGCTCACGAGGGAGATTTATAACCGGATGATCTTTTATGAGCATAAATAGGCTAATTTGCAGCAAAATCCAGCAAATTCCTGTCCCCGACTAAAATACAAACACCAGTATGTGCTTGCAGACTATTATTCAGGTGAAATATCATATCCTCTAGCATAATAAAAAATCTCAGAATTGTAATTTGAAAATACAAAAATATAAACTTGCTTTACTTGCCATTATTGTCCTGGCGGCAGCACTCCGTTTTTACCAACTTGGTACAAACCCCCCAAGCTTAGATTGGGATGAAACGGCGGAAGGTTACAATGCTTATTCTCTGCTTAAAACGGGCAAAGATGAATATGGCTACAAACTACCATTGTCCTTTCGGTCCTTTGACGACTACAAACCACCTCTTTATATTTATATGACTGTACCGTCAGTTGCTGTGTTTGGTCTTAACAACTTTGCAGTACGTTTTCCGTCTGCTTTTTTGGGTGTTTTGGCAGTTATATTCTGCTACTTGGCTGTCTTTGAGCTTTTCAAAAACAGGGCGATTGCCTTGCTCTCATCCTTGTTTCTGGCAATATCCCCATGGCATCTTCAGTTTTCCAGAGTCGGTTTCGAAACAAACAGCACAATATTGTGGTCAACACTTGGGGTATGGGCATTTTTAAATGGTGTTAAATCCAAAGGAGTGAAAATAATGCTTTGGATGTGTTTAGCATCAACCTCGTTCGGGTTAAATCTTTTTATGTATCATAATTCGAGGGTTTTTATCCCATTTTTTGCTCTGGTACTTATAATCCTTTTCAAAAATAAATTGCTCAAAGTAAAAAAATATTTGGTTATCCCGATTGCTTTAGCTGTTATTTTTAGCATTATCTTATTGCCCATCATTTTCTCGATCCAAGGCCAGCTCCGCTATAAAGGAACAACCGTTTTTTCCGATTTATCGCCACTTTACAAAGCCGCTGAAAAAACCGAACTAGACAGGCAAAAAGGTTTATTTTTGGTTGGGAATATTCTGCATAACAGACGTTTAGTTTATATTCCGATAATTGTCGGAAATTACCTGTCTCATTTAAACCCAACATTTTTGCTATTTCCCGACTCATTTGACAATACTGCCAACAGGCACCATGTACCGGGTCTTGCCCTGCTTTATTGGTGGGATATCCCTTTTGTATTGGCCGGAATTTATTTTCTAATTAAAAACAAATTTGATTCAAAATCGAAAACTGTAGTTTTCGCCTGGTTCCTGCTTGCACCAGTCGCGGCAGCAGTGACTTGGGGTGTACCGCACGCACTGCGATCAGAAATATATTTACCAACGTTCCAAATATTTTCGGCAATCGGAGTCTACACTATTTATTCTTACAGAAAAAGTAAAAAATTATTTATTATTGTTGCGGGTACACTATTGGTTATGAACTTTGCCTATTACCTCCACCAGTATTATGTGCACATGCCGCTGGAATACTCCAAAGACTGGCAATATGGCAGGCGGGAGGCAGCAATGATTTCAAATCAATTAAAAAACAATTACGACCGTGTTATAGTCTCAACGAAACTTGAACAACCGCACGAATTTTGGCTCTATTACCTAAAATATGACCCGGGCAGATATCTTAGTGAAGGTGGAACAATATCAGGAGGTTTCCTTGAAGACAGAAACCACTTCGACAAGTTTTTCTTTAAGCCTATTGATTTTAACAAGCAGTCAGGTGAGGCAAAGACATTATTTATCGGCCTCCCCTCAGAATTTCCCCAAAACGCAAAAGTTCTTGAAAAAATAGACTATCTAAATGGGGAGCCGGCGATTTATATTGTTTCGGGTGTGTGAATTAAATATCAAAAAGAGTTGTATATTAATAAACAATGAAAAAATATACTTTGATTCTAATAGTAATTCTTGCGTTTGTTTTAAGGACATACAACCTTGGGGCGAATCCACCTTCATTATATTGGGATGAAGCCTCACTTGGTTACAATGCTTACTCAATTTTAAAAACAGCCCACGACGAACACGGTAAATTTTTACCTATAACCAACTTTGGGGCATATGGTGATTACAAACCTCCGCTTTACATTTATGCAGCGGTTCCGTCGGTTGCAATTTTCGGCCTAACCGAATTTGCAATCAGGTTCCCCTCGGCGCTCTTCGGGGTATTGACAATCCTACTCACCTATTTTTTGGCAAAAAAGTTATTTGAAGATGAGAAAATTGCCTATATTGCTGCATTTTTCCTGGCTATATCTCCATGGCACTTACAATTTTCAAGGGGTGCTTTCGAGGCAAATCTGGGGCTATTTTTATCAGTCCTGGGAATTTACTCATTTGTTAAATTTGCAAACGAAAAACCCAAGTATATTTTTCTATCGGCAGCCTCGTTTCTTGCCGCAATGTACACATTCACCGGACAAAGGCTTTTTGTACCGGTAATTTTAGTTGTTCTTGCTCTGCAATTTAATAAAGAGGTCGCCAAGAATATAAAGCTGATAGTTATTACTGCCCTAATATCTCTAGTATTTTTTTGGCCATTGTTTAGGTTCGTAACACAAACAATAGAAGGGAAGCTTCGCTTTAACGAGGTAACAATTTTTAAAGATTTACAGCCGATTGACGATTCTATTAGATTTCGGGGTGAAGATGGTTTTGCCTGGTGGGCTGATATTCTTCACAACCGACGTTTCTTTTTTACCAACCAATACTTAATACATTATTTCGACGCCTTCAACCCAAGATTTTTATTTTTCACCGGAGACGTTAATCCTAGGCTTTCAATCCAGACAATAGGAGAATTGTACCTTTTCGACCTGGTGCTTATTCTTTCAGGAATATATTTTCTATTTTACAAGCGGCAAAAGTATCGTTTTTTGGTCATAGGCTGGCTTCTGGTTTCACCTCTGGGGCCCGCAGTTGCCAGGGAAACACCGCATGCACTTAGGATGGTCTATATTCTGCCGTCTTTTCAGCTCATAGCCGCCTATGGGGTTTACTACCTGTACCAAACGATCAAATATAAAAAAGTCTTTATTGCCTCATTATTATTGGCGGTTTCAGTGTCCCTAATCTATTACCTTCATATGTATTATGTTCATTATCCTGTGGAATACTCTGACCAATGGCAATATGGGTACAAGCAGGCAGTTGAATACGTAAAACCCTTATATAATAATGTAGATCATATTGTTGTCACAGAAAATTACGGCCGGCCGTATGTGTACTTTCTCATATTTATGAAAATGGACCCTAAGACATATTATAAAAAGGCAAGCGTATCAAGGGATGAACAATTCTTCTATCATGTCAATTCATTTGACAAATTAATATTTGCAGGAATACCAAGCGATTACAATCTACCCGGCAAGACTATTTTTATCACAACGCCGGGCGCCCTGCCGAAAAAAGCTTATCTTCTTAAAACAATAAATCAGCTGGACGGAAAACCGGTTTTTGACATAGGAGAAACAATAAATGAAAATTAAAAATATCATTACTTGGACAATACTGCCTGCAGCGTATCTAATCACAAGATTGGTGAATTTAAAAATAATACCAATCTTCACTGACGAGGCAATATACACTTTTTGGGCCCAGGTTGCCCTTCATGACCCTCAAAACAGGTTTATATCCCTCGAAGATGGAAAACAACCGCTATTTATATGGATAGCAGCCGTTTTTCAAAAATTTATCTCCGACCCTCTTATTGCAACAAGGCTTGTGTCCGTTTTGACAGGGCTTGGTTCTATGATTGGAATTTACCTGACTTCAGACTTGCTTTTTAAAAATAAAAAAATCGCATTACTTTCCAGCATTTTATATATAATTTTGCCCTTTACACTTCTCTATGACAGGATGGCAATTTTTGATTCACTACTGACCATGCTGGGAATATATGCCGTTTTCTTTTCCATTAAAATTGCAAGAGACCCAAAACTCGATCTGGCACTTCTCAACGGTTTTGCAATTGGACTTGGCTTAATAACCAAATCCTCTGCCATCTTCTTTCTCTACTTGTTACCGTTCTCCCTGTTAATGTTTGATTATTCGAAAAAAACGCGGAAAGCAAGATTCATTTACTGGATAGTCTACACAATTATAACCGTCGTCCTTGCCCAAATAATCTACAATGCACTGCGCCTTTCGCCGCTTTTTTACATTATCGCAAGAAAAAACATGGAATTCATTCGTCCATTTTCCGAAGTTATAAATACCCCTTTCTATTCTTTTAATTCCAACTTTCACGCCATTGTGGGGTGGATTTTTGTCTACACAAGCCCCGTTTTCTTCACCGTTTTCATAGCAGGTGCCCTTTACGGCCTTTACCGTAAAAACCGTCGGGTTTTATATTTACTGGTATTGATTTTCGCTCCTTTCACAGCCGAAGTGGTATTTAACAAGGTTTTATACGCCAGGTTCACATTATTTTATTATCCATACATCATAATCACGATCTCCTACGCGTTTGTGACTGCATACGAAAGCCTCAAAAAGTACAGAAAGTACATTATGATAGTTCTTATAACAGGCTCTGTAATGCCCCTGCAAACTTCTTTTTTGCTGCTCACAAACCCGACAAGTGCATATATTCCAGAAAATGATAAAAACCAATACATGAATGATTGGCCGGCAGGCTATGGTGTTCCCCAGATTATTAACTTCCTGAAGCAGAAATCCGAAAAAAACGAAGTGTATGTTGGTACGGAAGGCACATTTGGCTTATATCCATATGCTTTATTGGTATATTTTTACGCCAACCCCAATATCCACATATACAGCTATTGGCCTGTTTCGGCAAACAGCTTACCTCGGGAAATAGTTGATTTTTCAAAAAACCACGAGACATATTTTATTTATAATTTTACACAAGAGCCTATTTTGGACAACCATGCACGGTTGATTGCCAAATTCCAAAAAGGAGCAGGAGACAGCTATATGAGGTTATATGAAGTTAATCCATAAATTAATAAGTAAAAAAATAAAAGATCACCTTAGAATTGATTTCATATTAGTAATTATCATTATCATTGGGTCGTTGTTGAGACTGCAGAATTTAGCAATTGTCCCATCTGGTCTTCATATAGATGAAGCACAAAGTGCTTATAACGGATATTTAATAGGCAAGCATTTAAAAAATATACACGGGGAATTTTTCCCGACTGATATTGATTATTTTGAGGATTATAGACCCGCCCTTAGTAGTTATTTAACAGCGCCTTTTACTTTTTTGCTTGGAAACAACGAAATCGCAGCGAGATTACCGTCAGCATTGGCAGGAATATTTACAATCTTCCTTGCTTATGAATTATGTCTTCTCTTGTTGAAGGATCGAAATATTGCCAGGTTTTCAGCATTATTTCTGGCCGTCTCACCTTACCACGTAGTTTTTTCTCGTGCATCCACAGACGGGATAATCGACGTTATGTGGTCGATATTATCTTTAATTTGTATAACAAGTTTTTTTAAAGGAAAGGGGATTAAATGGGTATTCTTAGCTTATATATTTTGGGTCCTGGGATTTTTTACTTATCAAACCTCACGATTTCTCACACCTATTATAGTCCTAGCAACCACAGTTTATGGGAGCGTCATCCTTAAAGTAAATTCTAAAAAAGTATTAATAGTTATTCTCTTTCTCATCGCATTTTTCATATTTCCACTGGGATATTTTATTAAATCAGGAAAAGCAGGTGGCAGGTTTGACCAGGTAAGTGTCTTTTCTTTTCCGGAAACCCAAAGGTCATTAAACGAAACGATAACCGAATCAGGATATTATAAATTGAACCCAAACATAGTAAGGACATTCCATAACAAAATAACTGCTTACGCGCAGGATATTGGACGTAGGTACATTAGCTTTTTTTCTCCAGATACGGTCCTTTTCAATACTACATTGCCAATAAGGTATAGCGTTAAAAACTTAGGGATGATAACAATCTTTGAATTTATCGGTTTATTATCCGCAGTCTATTTTTCTATAAGGAAAAAAGAGAAAAAAATGCTTTTGTTTTTTGGGATGTTACTAATCGCCCCGATCCCGTCAGCAATAACTTTCGAGGCAAGCCCAAATTTCCAGAGGGCAATATATTTGCTGCCCTTTTGGCAAATTTTGGCCGGTTACGGTACATATCTGGCATTAACATCTTTAGCAGGAAAGTCAAAAGCGATATTATATCTAGTTGGCTCTTCTATATTTATATGGTATGTTGCCTTTTTTCTATACCAGTATTTTCTTATTACCCCCGTACATGAGCCGTTTTATAGGGCATACGAACAAAAAGAAGTTGCAAAGTATTTGGCATCGGATGCTAATAAATACAAAAAAATAGTACTTTCTGACAATGCGGGAACATACTTATACTATTTATATTTTAATAAGTTAGATGTATTCAATTTATACGTCGATAAACCTACTAAATACTTTAGGGAAGATTTTAAACTTTCAAATTTAAATTTTAAAAAAGAAAGATGCATAGATGACGAAAAGTTGTTCGCACGGGAATATGAGCTTGTCGTTCAGTTTGAGGATTGTCCTGTCTATCCTTTTCTCGAAAAAGAAAAAGAATTTAGGAGAAAAGATAAATCTTTGGCCGTTCTGGCGTATAAAATTAATAATAATTTACTTAGGGATTACCTCGATAAAAAATATACTGAATGTATTATACAAATAAACAATAATTCAAAAGAATCGAAGGAGAAATGTCGTAAATACATAAATACAATTTAATTAATTCTGTATGCGTTTTATAAAAACAAATAAAATTTTGTTATTATTAATAATCCTTTTAGCCTGCTGGCTGCGTTTTTCTTATCTCTCCCAGATTCCAAACGGATTCAGTGATGACGAGGCCGCTTTTGGCTATAATGCTTACTCCATTCTAAAAACGGGAACCGATGAATGGGGCAAACTATTGCCGCTAACTTCGTTTCAAAGCTTCGGCGATTATAAATTGCCAGTTTATTTTTATCTTACTTCGGCCTCCAGGTTTCCAACTGCAATATTTGGAGTACTTTCGACAATTGGCACATACTTTTTGGTTAGAAAATTGTTTGACGAAAAAACAGGCCTGCTGGCTGCGTTTCTCCTTACAATTTCACCATTTCACATATTTGTTTCAAGACACGCTTTGGAGTCTGCGGTTCCCATATTTTTTAACCTTGTCTCAGTCTTATTTTTTATAAAGTCGTTCAAAGACAAGAGGCTAATATTGATATCAATGGTTTTCTTTGCCTTTAATCTCTACATATACAGGTCAACATGGCTTTTTGTACCGGTTTATTTAGCCGCACTTTTAATTCTCTTTAAAGAGGAAGTCAAAAAAAATTTTAAAAATTGTGCAATTGGTCTGGCGTTATTTGCAGTTTTGGCAACACCAATTGCCATAACATCTTTTTCGTCGAGTGGTACATCGAGACTCAGGCAGATTGGAATAACATCCGAATTTAATATGATTGGTCTTATAAACGATGTTAACTACCAAAGGGGATTATGCCAGGAAAGTTTGCCTCAACCGGTTTGTAAATTTACATATAATAAATATTTTGCTGTTGTCACAAAATACGCATCAAATTATGTCAGTCACTTTTCACCGCAATTACTATTCATCAATGGGTCCCAGGATGGTGAGCAAATGTTAAAAGGTAGGGGATTTCTGTATTTTATTGAACTGCCGTTTATCATTATCGCGGTTATATTTTTAGGTGCAAGATTAAAAAGTAAAGAATCCCGTATTTTATTGCCTTGGCTATTAATTTATCCGCTGGCATCAGCAAGTGCCGGCTTTGAAACACCCGGCAGACAGGCAATATCAATGCCTATATGGCAAATATTATCAGCGGTCGGCTTTTTCCTCTTTTATTCTTATATTACAAAAGTTAAACAAAAATCACTTGTGGCAATAATTATTTTGCTTTTATCCTCCGTGCTTTTATTTGAATTTGGCAAATTTCTTGTTGATTATTTCGTTATTTATCCGCAAACTTCTCCCCGGAGTTTTCGCTATGGGTATAAACAACTTTTCAATTTCCTTAAATCCCAAGAAGGAAGCTATAATCAGTTTATTATTTCCAATAAACTCGACCAGTCCCACCAGTATATTTTCCAGCTGTTTTTCCAAGAAATTGATCCGGGTTATTACCAGAACCCGATAAATGTAACCAGGTATTTTGACCAGGGCGGATGGGTAGTAGTTACAAGAATTGGGAACTATTATTATGCCCCTTCTGTCCCGGACCTTAATAAATTTGCGCCAAGAAGTTTACTCGTGGTCACCAAAGGAGAGGTGAATAACCAAACGGAACCTATTTTCAAAATTGATTATCCCCAAGGAGGAAATGTTTTTGAAGTATATGATATAGACAGGTTAAAAGGAAACTAAAATGAAGGCAATACCTAAAAAAATATTTTTGGTTATATTTATTCTTGCTCTCCTGCTGAGGTTCTACAAATTAGGCATAGTTCCGCCGGGATTGGATTGGGACGAAGTCAGTAATGCCTATAATGCCTATTCAATATTAAAAACCGGACATGACGAATACACTAATTTCCTGCCACTTTACAACAGGTCATTTGACGATTATAAGCCGCCCCTCTATATGTACCTTGAAGTTCCTAGTGTAGCGGTTTTTGGTCTGACTCCATTTGCGGCGAGGCTACCTTCGGCACTCTTAGGCTCACTTTTAACAATAGCCGTTTACTTTTTAACTAAACGCCTATTTAAAAAAGAAAATCTTGCATTGGTTACCATGGCCCTGGCTGCAATTTCCCCCTGGCAACTGCAGTTTTCCAGGGTCGGTTTTGAAGCAAATGTCGGTTTATTTACTACCGTCACGGCTTTTACCCTCCTTCTCTATTCATTTGCGTTTGAAAAGGAAAAGTTAAACACTAAAAAGGTCACAACCCTTATTTTCACGGCAATATTCTTTGGTTTAAGCTTTTACTCTTATCACGCCGAGCGCATTTTTGTGCCCCTGTTATTTTTAGCAACTGCCGCAATTTACAAAAGGGAACTATTAAAATTTCCCAAAAAGTACCTTGCGGCATTTTCTATTTTGGTGATTATATTAGTCGCGCCGTTTTTCATTTTTAGCCCAACTCAAGCAATCTCCCAAAGGTTTCAAGAAACCAGTTCAAAATCTCAGATAAAAGAGATCGACAAATCAATTAATTTTATTGAAGAGGACAGCTCAGCGCCATTTTCCAAGATTGTCCACAACCGGAGAATAACTATACTACAAGGCTATTTACAAAATTACTTTGCAAACTTGGACATTAATTATTTGTTTGTAAAAGGAGACGATAATTTGCGCCACCATCTGGAAAACTTGGGAATGTTGTACCTTATCGAATTACCGTTTTTTTTATATGGCATATATATTGCAGTAAAAGAAAAATCCAGGTCAATAATATTTATTTTATCTTGGCTGCTTCTGTCACCTATCCCGGCTGCCCCTACGGACGTTGCACCGCACGCTATAAGAAGCTATACACTCGTTGTCGCACTGGAGATTTTCGTCGCCATAGCAATTGTCGATATTTACAATAAAATAAAATGGAGGAAGGCTTATTTAATACTTGCACTTATTGGCATTTATATTAGCTTCTTTTCTTATCTCGAGAACTATTATATTCACTATCCCCACGACCAATCTTCATGGTGGCAATATGGGTATCTGGAGGCTGTAGCCGAAACCCAGAAACTAAAAAGCCAATATAATAAAATTTATATAGACCCGTCGGTTGAGCAGGCTTACATGTTCTGGCTTTTTGGCACTAAATTTTTTTGGCACTAAATTTGACCCCGGAGAATATCAAAAGTATGGAAATAAAAACAATTTTGACAAGTTTTATTTCTCATCAGATAAACCAACAAGAACAAGTGATCTTTTTGTTACCGCAAACGGTAATTTGCCTACTGATTTTGAAGTTGTTGATACTATCAATTACCCAAACAATGATTTGGATTTATTAATTGGCCACCCCAAGCAAAATGAATAAAGGAATAAATAAAAAAATAAGAATTTCGGCAGCTTTAGCAACATATAACGAGGAAAATAATATTGTCGATTGCATTGAGTCGTTAAAAAAAGTTGCCAGTGAGATTGTGGTAGTAGACGGCAAGTCTACCGATAGGACCCCCGAGCTTGCAAAAAACCTGGGGGCAAAAGTAATTGAGACAGATAACAAAAAAATGTTTCACATCAACAAAAATATGGCTATCAATAACTGCAAGGGAGATTGGATATTACTGCTTGATGCCGACGAACGGGTCAATAGCCAACTGGCAACCGAAATTAAAAATGAAGTCAACGCAAATCCAACTGCAAATGGTTACTGGATAAACCGTAAAAATTGGTTTCTTGGGGGTTTTTTAACAAAAGGAGGGGCATATCCGGATCCGGTGATCCGATTGTTTAAAAAAGG
>Ga0075629_134_pt1 | contig 12895 bp, 12 predicted proteins | sample RifGroA1_FD_68381 | JGI IMG/M metagenome (GOLD analysis project Ga0075629, IMG submission 68381) | Microgenomates (Curtissbacteria) bacterium GW2011_GWA1_40_16 | reverse complement strand
CCAATTTCTGCAAGTCTGATTTTGCTGTTATGACCAAAAAGATTGGCTGTCTCCCCGTTAAAGTTTGCGGCCGCGGCCTCTATGATTTCACCAGCTCTTTCTTTTTGGCTTGCCTGCGCCTGTAAATTCAAAACTTGCCGTGCCTCTTTTTTAACAATCAAATTCTCCCGATTTGCAAGTATTTCTTTTTTGAAATCGTAAGTTTGCAAAATAGCAACAGCAGTATCAGTCAGATCCACAGACTCTTGAAAAATTACAGGACTTCCAAACTCACCCACGGGTGTTGTCTCCTCGATAAGCAAATAATGCTTTTGCACCTGTTGCCCGCCTTGAAAATTTGAAGTCAGAAGGTAAGCGCCAGCTGCACCAAGAAACGCCAAAAAAGCAATAAAGGCCAAATTTTTCTTTAGTAATTGCCAGTAATCCCTAAGCTCCATATAGATTTTTGTTTAAAGCGATGTTAACCAACTTGTCTGCCTCTTTGTTTTGATCTCTTGGTATGTGATTATAAACAATATCGCCTAAACTTTTCTCGAGTTCCCTCGCTTGCTTTACTAATTTTGCGATGTTTAAATTCTTGATTTTGTATTCCCCGTTTAACTGCGAAACCACAAGCTTTGAGTCAAGATAGACCCTTGCCGATCCACCTTCAAAATTTTCCTCTAGATAAGAAAGCGCCTCAACAAGTGCAGTATACTCAGCGAAATTGTTAGTTGCAATTCCTATATAGCCGCAATCTTCTTTTGTAATCTGCCCGTCGACTTTAAGGACAAAACCCCAAGCTGCAGGCCCGGGGTTGCCTCTTGAGCCACCGTCGCAAAATACTTCAACCATAAACTTTCGAGGTCTTTAAGACCTCGGTACCGTCCTTTAAGTTTACAAGAGCAAGCAGAAAATTTCTTTGAACTATAAATCTACAGTTTTCTGCGAGCGATTATATGAGTTTGCAGTTTTTAATTTCGATGCTGCCAAAACAATAACAATTAATAAGAATAGAATGAATGCCTCTGAGACAACAGTGGTTACCGCAGCGGCAATGTAGCCGAATTTCGGAATAAAAATCAGGTTTGCAATAAGGTTAAACAAAGCACCCGCACCGTACACCAATACCAGATTTTTCTGCCTGTCAAAAATAATTAAGACGTGCCACAAGAGTGCGGAAAGAAAGAAGAAAGGAATACCGGATGCCAAAATCACTAAAGGTAATGTTGAAGGTGTAAACCGTACGTCATAGAGAAATGGAATCAAAAACGACACCAAAATCAGGAAAATTGAAAGTACAACCGAAATTGAAAAAAGCATCAATATCCAAAATTTAACATCCTTATAGAACTTCCGTTGATTTTGCCTGTAAACGTTTGCCAAAAGCGGGTAAATTGCATTAACAAAAAAAATAGGGATTGCCAAGCTCGACTCAAAAAACTGGTAAGCAAGGCCGTAAATGCCAACTTCTTGGGGCTGGCGAACCCAGGCAAGAATTAAAACATCGACCCTAAAGTAAATCAAATTTAAAATAAGAGCAAGGCCAACCGGCCATGATTTGGAAAGATAATTTAAAAAGGCGCCCCAGCCTATCTTTGGAAGAACAAAAATTTGCCATTTGGCATATAAAATCAAGTAGGCAGAAAAAACCGTCACAATACCCCCTACAACATAAGCTTGGGCAAACCGGATAACCGATGCGCCTTCAAGGCTAATTAAAAAAACTGTCAAAAGGATCGCAATTGCGCCTGTTACGGCGGCAATCGTCGAAAGATCATACCTTAACTTTTTCTGAAAAAGGGAATTAGCACTCGTATAGAGTGCCTGGGTCAAGATTGTCAGTGACGCAACGGCGATTCCGATTTTGACAACGGGCCCAAAACCTGTATTTTCTGCAGCATTGTAAGGCAAAAAGAACCCAACTAAAAGCGTCAAAGCCACAAAAATCAAAGCCATCACTAACCTTAAAGAAACCAATACTCTAAAAAGCGCTGCCTCGTTTTTGGGATTTGATTTGGCAACATATATACTGTTCAGGCCAAAATCGGAAAAAGTATAGAAATAACCTACGAACACAAAAATCTTGGTAAAATCCCCAAAACCCGCAGGACCCAAGGAACGACCCACCAAAAGAGTCACAATCAAGGTTGTACCGGCCGTAAAACCTTTCCCTAAAATTTGCGCACCAGCGTTGTAAAAGACGCGTTTAATCATCGCTTTCTAATATATCAGGCAGGAGAGACTTTTGACGAACGCAGAATGTAGGCCACAGAAAGCCAAAAAAGGAAACGGCCCTGCTGAAGAGTCCAGAGAAAATGATCAACTGAAAAAAAGATGATGATGACTGTAGCAAGAGCCAATTGCCACCTTGAGGAAATATTTTTAAAAACTGCGTAAAGCAGTATTACAAATAAAGACAAACCGACAATTCCTTCCTCTGCGAAAATTAAAAGGAAAACGTTGTGCACTGGTGCAATAAGTCTGGTGTCGGCAATCGAAAATAAGTTAAATGAGCTTAAAGTATGCACGAAGTTTGCCGATCCAACCCCAAATAACGGATATTTTAAAATGAGCTCGAATGCGGCTTGCGACAAAACCAGCCTTTCGGCAATAGAAGCAACTTGGGCCTCCGGCAAGTTTTGGAAAAAAATAAAAGCCGAAAAAACTGCAACCAGAAATACGACTGTCAAATAAAAAGGTTTTTTAACAAGAAACACCAAGCTTACAAAAAGGGAAACTGCCGCGCCTTTGGAAAAAGTCGGGAAAACCGACAACAAAGAAACCACCGAGGCAAAAATATTTAATTTCCCGATCTTGGATCTTTGTTGAGCAAATAAAATAATAAAACCGACAACAAAAAAAGCGGCTGCGACATTAGGGTGGGGGAAGGTACCGTACGGCCTAAGCATCTGTTTGCCGAAGAAATAAACATGGGCAATCGAAGGCGTGTCTGGGCTAAAGCTTCTTTCCCCTACAAACCAAAGTCCCAAAGACTTTTGTAGAGTAAACTGCAAAAGCATCAAACTTGACTGCCAAAATATAGAAATTGCCAAAACCGTAAAACTCCAATTAAACACTTTATTTTTGGAAAGAGTAAATTGGGCAACAACAGCAAACAGGCTGAATTCAAAAACCTTCGAAGAAAACCAGAGAGATAATAGAGGCTTGTCGGAGATAAAAAACGCGTTTAGAAAAAGATAAAAATTGAATGCCAAAACCGCTAAAATAAAAAGCTTCTGTCTTTTGTAGAAACTTACAAACTTGTCTTTGGCCCCCTTTTTGAATATGAACTCTCCTATAAAAACAAGGATATAAAACACCATCAAGACATCCGATAGATAAACTGCTGGTGCTAAAAGGTCCTGAGGGATACCAAAAACAAACGAGAACTGCGGCCAGAAAAATTTGTTCAGCTGAATAGGCAACGAAAGAAGCGCTGCCAAAAAAAGTAAATCCGAAGCCTTCATGAAGCTTAATTTCTGGGCTTTACGATGATGTGTCTATTTTCGCCTTCGCCTTCGGAAATTGTTTCGACACTGGGGTGGTTTGTCAAAGCCACGTGAATCACTCGGCGCTCGCTGTTTTTAAGATTGTAAATCGCCTGAGGCTCATTTTCGCTGGCAACCCTCTGCGCTGTAGAAAGGGCCATTTGTTTGAGCTTTTCATCTTTCTTCTTGCGCCAGCTGCCAACATCTACATAAATTTCAAAATCATCGTCACCCGTTAACGTTTTTATACGCACTGCCAAAATAAACTGAAGGCTTTCTAAATTCACCCCGTACTTACCGATCAAAAGCGAGGAATCTTCTGAATCGATATCGACAAAAAAGATGCCGTCCTGGCGGGAAACCTCAATTGTCGCAGGGACTTGAAGTTTTTCAATTATTTCGCGGATTGATTCCGCAACTAAGTTTTCGTCAAGCTTTGCTTTTGCCATTTTTTAGGCAGATATTTGCCAAGGGCGCCCGGACCCGCAATTACATATTGCTGAATAATACCAACGATAGTGAATGTATTCCAGTAAAGAGAAAGCCCGACCGGGAAACCGTAGGAAAAAAAGGCTATCATCGCCGGCATAATCAAAATCATTTGCGACTGGACTGAGGCAAGACTGTCTTCCATCGACTCCTTTTTGTCACCTGATTCGGGCTCCTTTTTTTGAACCTTGGCTGGCGCAGTTTGCGGGGCAAGCATTTTTGATTGGATAAACTGCAGAACCCCAGTGATTACCGGAATTAAAAGGATTAATACGCCAATCGACTGCCATTGGTTCGGTTTTGCCGAAAGATTAAAACCCAAAAACGTAGTATCTGGTACTTTATCAAGATAAAAAGCAGGGGAGTAAATTTTTTGATTAATGCTTTCTAAGAAATCTGCTCTATTAAAATCTACAATCTTGAAAAGAACCTGATAAAGGGCAAAAAAAACAGGAAGCTGCAGGAGCAAAGGCAGACAACCTGCAAGCGGGTTAACGCCATGCTCTTTGTAAAGTTTGGAAAGTTCCTGTTGGTGTCTGGTCTTGTCGTGACCGTGCTCGCCTTTAATTCTGTCTATGTGTGGCTTCAAAGCCGCCATTTTCTGACTACTTCTAAGCTGAGCCGAGGTAAGCGGCCAAATTGCCAAACGAACAACTGCTGTTAACAATACTATAGAAAGACCAAGAGCCTGTGGTATGCCGATTGTTTGGAAGATTTTTAAAAAAATCACCAAAAGATTGAAAATGGGGTTTATTAAAAAAGTGTCAAACGGGTTCATAGCTATAAATATTAAATTTTAAATTTATAATTTTTAATGAATATTTAATTTTAAAAATTTAAACATTTATACTTCAATGAAATTTGAAAATTGAAAAATAAAAATTAAACAGGGTCATATATTGGTCTTTTGGAGAAAGGATGGCAACTTGAAAGCCTCTTTAGTGTCATCCATGTTCCTTCCAAAACCCCATACTTCTCTATTGAGTCTACTGCATAAGCCGAGCACGTCGGCCTAAAGCGGCACGTAGCAACACTTGTGCCAAAAATTAGTCTGTAGAGAACAAACAAAAAATTTACAACTTTAATCATTCAACTTTTCAAGAACCCCGAAAATCTTTTTTTTAACATCATTCGTTTTTAACATTGAAATATCGCTTTTTACAACTACCAAAAGCCTGCCGCCGATTTGGCCAAGTTGTTCCTTTAGCGCCTCTGCAACTATCCGCTTTATCCTGTTTCTTAATACTGCCTTTTGGGCTGTCTTTTTGCTAACAACTATCCCAACCTTTACAGGAAAGCCGCCTTTCTCAAAAAAAATCTCAAATTCTGCTCCCTCAAATTTCTTGGCGTTTGCACCTCTTGCCCGAAGCATTGTAAAAAGAGATCTTGGCGCACGGTTTATGGCAGGCAGCATTAAACCGTGAGCTTTTTTCTTCCCCTGGCTCTTCTTCTTTTTATGACTTGGCGGCCGTCTGCTGCAGTTTGCATTCTTTTTCGAAAACCATGCGTTTTTGCCCTTTTTCTTTTTTTTGGCTGATATGTTCTTTTTGGCATATATTAGGTATTTGGGTTTTCGGGTTATTAGGGGGATTCGGTTTACCCAATAACCTAGACCATTAGGGTACTAGAAATCGATAAAGAGCGCAAGAGATTGCAAGTTATCCACAAAACTTTTTTGGGGATTGACCCGCCTAATCTTAGCATTCGCCTTTTCAATACTATCCGTATACGGCTCATGCTGCGATTTATTGCGGGTCTGCGCCAGCATTTAACAATCTCAAGGCTAAAATCGTACTGTTATCAACAGAAATTTTTGCCGCTTGACATATGTTGAAAAGTTCTGCAATGTTGAAAAGTTCTGCAATTATGAATTGTCAGCTCTAAAAATTGTAGATCCTCAGCCCGATCTCCGCAAAAGCCTGCTTAGAGCTTTTTCAGAATTGTTTTTCGTTATACGGTTACGATGCCTGTTATGTTTAGCGGTTACGTAATGCGTATTACGCTCACGATATGGGTTTCGTTAACGATAAAAGATTCTCGACTTTAAGGAGATGCCATTTCTATGGAAGGTAAAAAAATCTGGAACAATATTCTTTCCGGAGTGAGATCCCAAGTCTCTCACTCCACATTTAAAACTTGGTTTTCAGGGTCATACGTTCTGGACTTTAAAACGGATACCGAAAAGCCGACACTGATTGTGGCATTAAAAAATAGCTTTTTAAAAGAACAGGTCGAAGCAAGATACAAACCAATTATCAAAAACCTAATTGCAAAAAACGGCACGCGCCGCATAGAAGTAATTTTTGTGGTTGCCCCTAAAATTGATGATGAAAAACCGCAAGCGGAACCTATTTTTTCCGGTATCCCTCAGGCATATTACATAAACAACGTCAAAGCCGAAATTATAAACCCCGATTACAATTTTACCAATTTTGTAGTCGGCCCGTCGAACAATTTGGCCTATACAGCCGCAAAACAGGCCTCATCATTGAACCCACCGTATAATCCGCTTCTAATTTACGGCACAACAGGTGTGGGTAAAACTCATCTTTTACAGGCAATCGGCAACCAAATGCTTGCAATTTTTGAAGATGTAAAAATTATCTATGCCTCATCCGAAAAATTTACCAACGAGTATATCGGGTCTCTAAAAAACAAAACCCAAGAACAGTTCCGCCGCAAATACCGCACCGCCGATCTTTTGCTTATTGATGATATTCAGTTTCTGGCCGGCAAGGAGGGCACACAAGACGAATTTTTCTACACTTTCAATGAATTGGATCTTCTGAATAAACAGATTGTCTTGGTATCGGACAAGCACCCTTCTACCTTGGGCAAAATCAAGGAAAGATTAATCAGTCGTTTTCTGGGAGGTATGTGTGTCGATGTAGGACTGCCGGATATGGAAACGCGCAAGGCAATCATTGAGGTTAAGTGCAAAGCCCGCGGTGTTTCGCTCCCTGAAGAAATTACAAGATATATTGCAGATTCATGCCCGGGTGGTGCCAGAGAGCTTGAAGGATTATTAATTTCGGCACTTTCCCTCTCTAGACTTTCCGGAGGGAATATTTCGCTTGATGATGTCAAAAAAATTTCCTCAAATTTTGCAAACACCCAAAAAAAGATTCCGCCGGAAAGTGTTGCCCTGGCAGTTGCATCACACTTTAAAATACCGGCAGACGATCTTGTGAGTGCTTCGAGAAAAGCAAATATTGTTTTGGCAAGACAAATCCTAATTTATCTTCTTCGAAAGGATTTGGGCTTGCCGCTTGTAAGAATAGGCGTACTTGTCGGCGGCCGCGACCACTCTACTGTCATTCACTCTGTTGAAAAACTTGAGAAACAATTAGAAACAGACCGGAATTTAAAGGACGAAATATTGAGAATTCGGTCTTCTTTGTGAACATTAAATGGCCTTTTATCCACAAAATTTCTTAGGTTTTCCACAATTTCCAACCATAAATATGGCGTCTTTCTTGGTTATTCCTCGCAAAATTCTCAGGTTTTCAACTATCAACACCATTACTATTAATAATACTGTTTTAATTAACAAAAAAATTAAGGATGTAATTCGGGATTTGTTGAAAAATACTAGGCAGTATAAACGAATTGGTGTAGTATAGAGGAGCTTCACCTACTGCCCATTATTGTTTGCCTTAGTCAAATATTATGAAATTTAAAATTTTTCAGGAGGATTTGGCCAAAGCCCTGTCTGCAAGCAGCCGCTCCCTAAATGTTAAGGGTAATTTGCCTATACTTTCCAATGTATTGGTAAATTGTTCCAAAAACAACATGGAAGTGACGTCGACGAACCTTGAAACCGCAATCAAAGTAACCACACCATGCAAAATTGAAAAAGAAGGCAAGGCGACACTCCCCGGCCGGACCCTTTTTGAGTATGTGCCGCAGTTGCCGGAAGGAGAAATTATGGTAGAAAAGCTTGGGGAGGAAGTTGTGATTTCGACCAAAGGCTATAACGCAAGAGTTGCAACCATGCCCGTGGATGACTTCCCGGCCATTCCAAAAATAGCCTCCGGAAAAGAACTCAAGCTCAAGGCTGATGAATTTTCAAAAAGCATAGAGAACGTGGAATTTTGTGCCTCTCAGGATGAAAGCAGGCCAGCATTAACAGGTATACTTTGTGAACTTGAGAAAAAAGGGTTACTGATGGTTGCAACCGACGGCTACAGATTAAGCTTTTCGCAGATAGCAGACACAAAGTCCAGCCAAGTCTTCAAGCTGATAATTCCGGCAAGAGCTCTTTCGGAATTTGCCAAGATAATAGTAGATTCCACAGGCGCCGAAAATACCCAAGTGACTATGATGGTTGCTCATCAGCTAAACCAAGTTGAGTTTAAAATCGGCAGCATTGAATTTACCTCAAGGACCATAGAGGGAGAATATCCGGGCTGGCAGAAGATCATCCCTTCGGTTTTTGCGACCAAAGCGAAAATCCAAAAAGCCGAGTTTGTTAAAAAGCTGCGGGTTGCCTCGATTTTTGCCCGAGACGCAGGTAACATTGTTAAACTTAATTTTGCGCAAGGAGCACTTACAATTTTTGCAAACACAAGCCAGGTTGGGTCAAATGAAATTCAAGCAGACGCCCGAATTGAGGGGCCGGGCGGGGAAATTGCTTTTAATTTCAGATATCTTCTGGAGGCACTTTCTGTGGTTGAAGGTGAAGATGTTCTTTTTGAAATGGGGGAGAGCCTGACGCCGGCGCGCCTAAGAAGCACCGAACCTAAAGACACCTCATTCCACATTATCATGCCTGTCCGACTTCAAAGTTGAAGTCGGAAATTCTAAATCCGAAGCCCGAAATCTCAAACAAATTAAAATGCTAAAAATCCAAAATTCTTAAAAAGTTTTGAGAATTAGAACTTTTAGATTTCGATATTGTTTCGTATTTCGCTTTTTCGAAGAAAAATTCGCGGGGTCGCGAACAATTCGATATTCGGATTTATTCTGTTGTATTCTTTAAGGAAATGTTTAGACCCGTAGGTTCGTTAATCGGCAATTTACACTTGCGATCAAAATCTCAGGATGTGATCCTGGCGCTTCAGGTTAAAAGAATAGCACAGGAGCAAATCGCAAAAACTGTTCGGGATCTTCCTCAAGAGGCTATCGCTCAAATCAAGGTAAAATCATTCAGCAACGGCCAGCTTACTATTCTAGCTCCCACTCTCATCTCTCTCGAGCTTAAGATGCGCTCTGAGGGCCTCAAAGACCAAATAAATAGAGCCTTCGGGGAAGAGATTATTAAGAAAATAGTATTTCGAGTGAAGTGATTGCTACTTGGTTTATCTGATTGCGGGGAGATAGATAACTACTTTCCCATCTTCATTTTTGTTGGTCTTGAAACTCCCCTCAAATACGAATACCGGTTGTACCGTATCCTTTATATCGTTAGGCAAAAAATACGCAAGTGAAATATTAGTAATAAAGGCACTCTCCGCATTAATTGGGTTGTTGTATAGGTCCAGCGTTAGGTTTCTCTCATCAACAATTTGAGTTAGCACCACTCTCCCCTTACCATTCTTAATCTCCTCGATAGCTTCCTCTTTGGACTTTAAAGCATAGGAGCTTTCTTGAGAGAAGTTATCAAAAAAACGAGAAAATAAATGTATTACTTCACCGTCCCTTTTGACCCTGACCATCAAATTTGAAGCAGTTGGATCATTGCTAACTATCGGCAACCCCTCTAGTTTTTGCTGATAAGAGAAAGTGACCGTTTGGGTATTTTCAAAAGAGTCGGTTCGCACTCGATTATTTTCAGAAATAACCCAATATTTTGTCTTTTGAGGATCAATTTCCAAATCCTGTCCCAAAACTGTAATTTTTTTGGCATAAGAAGTAGCCCTTTCTTGGAGTTCGTCCAAAGGCAATCCGCCAGCGGTTGGTAGTGGGCCACCGAGGTACTGTGTGTTTCGATACTGTAGACTCGTTTGGCTAACGGTCAATATCGAGTCGCTTTGATTCCAGATGTATTCCTTACCGTCGAGTGTGTTTTCGTTAATAGATGTTGGTTCTCCCGAAAATCCAAGCGTTGTCGCTAAGGTTTTCGCGGCAGCATCAGTAACGTTATATGAAATAATCGCGTAAACAGGCAGTTTTTTTGGGAATTCAGGTACTTGGATATTAGAAAAATCGAAGGAGCGCGGTTGTTCTTGAGAAGGATTCTGGATAATTTCTGGAGGATTGACAGCCGAAGGTGGTGTCGCTTTGGGCTTGTTTGTTAATCGATAAATGATGGCACCTATAAGGATAAAAACAATTAGTCCAAAGATTAAAAAAGGAGCTATTTTTTTTAGTGATTGTGCTGTTGTTGTTAAATTAGTCATTTTAAGGCCAACTAACATTACAAGGAATACTAGTACCTACCTCGCAGTTCAAATCTTTCGGAACCTCTGGAATATAAGTTTCTATATCTAAGAAAAAAAGTGAATAGTGTAAGTGGTCGCCTTCAGACCATCCAGTATTATCCACTTCTCCAATAAACTGACCAAAAGTAATGGTGCTTCCAAGTGTTATCGCAGAGTCAATACTGTTGTATTTTAGATGTGCCCATCGGGCAACAAAGTAGGTACCGTTGCAAGTTGCAGCAATGTCTACATATGTGCCATAACCTTCGTCTGATGCGGAATTAACAGCATTTGTGACTTGGCCGGCGAAGGTGGCGTATGCAGGTGTACCGTGTGTGGTCGCGCCGCCAATATCAATAGCTGATTCAGGTAAGCCATCCAATCCAGGTAGATAAAGCTTTGCATGGCTTGCAGGACCTTGTGAGCCTTGAGTAATACTTCCCTGTTTTGTCGGCCAGCCGTTTGGACAACCAACCGGGGGGCTACCGACGGTAGTTACGGAAAATGCAGTGTCGGTAACCGGCGCTGAACCTAGTTTGCCGGCGGTGATAGTAACGGTGTTTGTAATTACTGAATTTTTAAAATAGGTTAGACTATCTACGCCGATTTTAAACTGGCAAGTCCAGTCAGAACCTGAAGCAAGCGTTTGGATACCGCCGCAAGGGGGGTTGATCAATTTGTCTTCGGTGTCCTTGTTGATTGTAAAACTTATGCCGTCTTTTCTGCGAACTTCAATTTTGTCAGTAACGCTGATATTACTTAACTCTGTTTTAGCAGTTAATTTAATAGTATAAGTGAGTTCTTGCGGTATTTCGTCAATATCGAAATGACCATCGCTTGCGGTTTTGGAAATTGTATAAATTTCATTATCTCCTGTCCCGCCGATGACAAAGTCCTGCTGGGGTGAAAAGAAAGAGGTTGCCGTTACGATCCCGACTAAAGTCCCACCGACTGCGATCGCCCCGACTCCGCCGACAACCGGAATCATCGCCGCGCTCGCCGGCAAGCCAACGCTCGTTAAGCCTCCAACGACAAAGTTAAGCCCGCTTGCCAGCCCGCCAAATCCTGCTCCTACCGCACCGACTGCCCCATTCCAGATGGTAGCAGCAACACTGCTTACGGCACTTCCGACCGCAGACACACCTCCGCTGATTGCCCCGGGGATTCCCCCACCAACTTCAATCGGCCCGCCGGTAACCGTATTAAAAGCGCCTTTGCCCCAGCTCCATCCCTGGGCAAGCGGTTTGGTGATAATTTCCCACGGATGAGTGGCAAAATGAATTGTGGTGGGAAGAACTTTGGTGGCAAAGAATTTGGCTTGTAAAGCATAAGATTCGATTTGTGGAATGACAATCTTGGTTGTAAAGAATTTGCCTACCGGAGCGAGAAACTTGCCTACTGGGCCGAGGATTTCGACCCATGGGGCGATCTGGGTTGCGTAGATAACTTTGGCTGCCGGAGCGACGTAAGGAGCAGCAGCCTTAGCGACTGGAGCGCCGACCTTAGCGGCTAGGGTAAGGGTCTTAACTGTTGGCGCAATCTGGGTTGCGTAGAAGATTTTGGCTGCAGGAACGATTGCCGGAGCAAAAAATTTAGCCACCGGAACGACTAATGGCGCAAACAATTTGGCAACTGGAGCAAGAATCTTGAGTACCGGAGCAATTTGGGTTGCATAGATGAATTTGGCCACAGGCGCAAACAATTTGGCAACTGGAGCAACTATCGGAGCAAGGAACTTAACTACAGGCACGAGATACTTGGCTATGAAGACGATAATTTTGATTATTGGAGCAAGAAATTTCAGAAGTAGATAAAAAAGGTACCCTCCGGCCACCAGAGCGGCTTTTTTTGCGAAGTTTTTGATCTTATCGAAATATGGTATGAATTTCGTGGCAAGCATAGCCCAGCCAACCGGGCCGCCGGCAAGTTTTGACAATTGGGCAATATTTTTCCCGGATTTAAGAAGTCCACCTAAGTTATTGAAGCCCTGTTTGAGTTTCCCAAGTCCTTTCCCTGCAGACTCAACCCCCTTCCCCAAAACCTCGATTCCTTTCCCGGCAAACTGGACGCCTTTCCCGGCACCATTAATGCCCATACCGAGTACTCTAAACGGTATACCAACAAAAGGAATGGCTCCTAATGATGAGGCAATCCCCGTACCGGCTGCCGATATTCCGGTACCTGTAAACTGGACACCTTTCCCCGCGTACTGTATTGCTTTACCGGTATATTCAACTGCTTTGGCTGTTCCATCAATTGCCTTGCCTGCGACCCATGTGGTTACTTTACGGACCCGCCCGACGGCTTCGGGGCCGTATGTTACTACTGCTTCGGTTGATCGCTCGAGATCTTCTTGTGGTTGGTCAGATTCTGCGGCCATTTGACTGAAACTCTACCCCTCACCAAATGATGGTGAGGGGGCTACTTCCAATATATCACGGTTTCAAGGAAACCGAGACTACTGACTACTGACTGCAGTCTACTGCTTGGAGAGCGACTAAAGATTAAGTAATTTTAAATTTTTAATAATCATACGAAGTTTTGCTTCGCAAAAGCGAAATTTTAAATGAAATC
>Ga0075629_112_pt1 | contig 18686 bp, 21 predicted proteins | sample RifGroA1_FD_68381 | JGI IMG/M metagenome (GOLD analysis project Ga0075629, IMG submission 68381) | Microgenomates (Curtissbacteria) bacterium GW2011_GWA1_40_16 | reverse complement strand
TTTCTTTGACGCGTTAGGTAAGGCCGGGATTGAAATCCGCTCTAAACCTTTGCAGATTTTCTTGGGTGGGGCCAAAAAGGCAGACTGGGACGTCGGACTGGCCATTGACGCCGTCATTATGGCGCCCAAACTGGACAGCATTATTCTGCTTTCCGGCGACGGCGACTATGTACCTTTGGTAAAATATTTACAAAATACGCATGGCTGTCAGGTGGAAGTGGTAGCCTTTGGCAAATCGGCTTCGGCACGCCTGATAGAAGCCGCTGATGATTTTCTCGACCTTGATCAGAACCCCAAGAAATATCTTCTTGGTGCTAACAGTGTAAAAACTCGCGAAGGAAGCTCCAGATGAGTTAAAATAGGGCAATGAATCCCGAAGAAACTCCTTTGAAACAAATTCGCACCTTCCAAGGGGATGTGGCCGAAGTTCTCCAAAGAGAACGCGGGTCACTTGTTTCTATTCAGCGAGCAGAACATTTGAAAAAGAACCCTCTTCATGATACTTCCTCCGAGAATTACAAAAATAAAAGCGAATCGTTCTTTCTCCTCGTAGGAAGCCTCTCCGAGAATTACAAAAATAAAAGCGAATCGTTTTTTCTCCTCGTAGGAAGCCTGTTGCTTTTTACCCTAGGCATGGTCGGAGTGTGGTACGCCTACAACGCATTTATAAAAGGCGGGGCAACTCCGGTCACGACAGCATCTGCAAATAGATTCATACCTGTCGACGCCGAAATTAATCTCAATCTCACAGCTACTTCTCGGGAAGCTCTGCTTGGTATTCTCTCCAGCGCCGTCATGGGTGGAGCGCCTAAGGAGCTCAGACATTTTATTTTCACGAAAGAAGGAGCAAGCGAACCATCTTATCTTTTCCCAATAAGTGAATTTTTGGAAGGGCTTGAAGTTCGCGCGCCCAGCAATCTCGTGAGAGCATTCGACCCGCCCTTCATGTTCGGTGCCCTTGAAGAAAGTGCCTTTCTGATAATCAAACTGTCTTCTTTTGAAAACGCTTTCGCCGGGATGCTCGCGTGGGAAAAAACCTTAGGCCAAGATATCGGTCCGTTATTTGCCACATCGGAACTTTTAAGAAACTTGCCGATAGATTCTGTCTTCACAGACATTGTAGATAAAAATAAAGATGTTCGGATACTTATGTCCGGTGATCAAATCGTTCTTCTTTATTCATTCTTCGACAACAATAGGCTTATTATTACAGACAACATCGAGACCTTAAGAATACTCATTGACCGATTGATTCAAGAGAAACTTTCCCGTTAGTCTTCACTCTGATAAAATTAGGGCATGATCATAGATTACAAATACTTTAAAAAGAAATTGGAGGCGGAAGAAACACTTTTGGAATTATCGGACTGGGAAGCCACCCCGGCCGATAAAGACATTTCTCAGGCAGACGAGAATATTGCCGCAGACAATGTTGAGAGCTATGAGGACAATATGGCAATCGTCGACACTCTGGAAACCCGTTACCGAGATGTTAAAAGCGCTCTGGAGAAAATCAGCCGCGGCGCTTATGGCCTCTGCCAGGTCTGCAATGAAGAAATAGACGCGGGAAGACTTGAAGCCAACCCCTCGGCTGACACTTGCCGTAAACACATGAAATAACGGATGAGTTTTTCCAAAGTCTACAGCGCGCAAACCAATCTTCTCTCCGTGACACCAATATCCGTCGAGACAGATATTTCGCGCGGGACACTTTTTGCTTTTGCATTGGTGGGTCAAGAAGGAGGGCCCTTCGTTTGATCTGGCCATCGCCCTTTCCTACCTTCTGGCCAACGACGAAATTGAATTCGAGCCGGAGAAAAAATTATTCTTAGGTGAACTTTCCCTTGATGGTAAATTACGGCCAATCCGCGGCGTTCTCCCTATCGCTCGATTCGCCAAGCAAAATAATTTTAAAGAACTTTATGTGCCGATGGAAAACGTGCGCGAAGCGGCGCTAATTGATGGTTTATTGGTATTTGGAGTCCGGAGTCTAAAAGAACTGATTGGGCACCTGTCGGGCAAAGAAATGCTTGATGCGGCGGAATTAACTATTCTTGTCGATGAAGCAACAACCACTCCTACAGACTTCTCTGATGTCAGAAGTCAGGAGAGAGCTAAACGCGGACTTCTAATCGCGGCGGCCGGCGGACACAATTGCGCCATGTATGGCCCGCCCGGCACCGGCAAAACAATGCTCGCCAAAGCCTTTGCCGGGATTTTGCCAAAACTAACCTTTGACGAAATGCTTGAGGCTACTGGTATTCACTCAGCGCCGCATCACACCGCCTCCTATGTCTCGCTGGTCGGTGGTGGGGCCATACCCAGACCGGGCGAAATTACTTTGGCCCACCACGGCGTGCTCTTCATTTTAGTTGTCCCACAAAGTATGTTTTTAGGTATTTTGTGGGACATGTTTTAGGATACTTGTTCCACATAGTTAACAAAAAGCTACTTAGATAAGGAAAAAGCGATAGTGATACGCCAATTAGATCCTAGCTTCCAAACTCTTTAATAAACCTCTCGTATGCCTGTTGAATCATCAATATTGCATACCTTATATCCTTCTCATCTTTAACAGGCAACATAGTTATATCCTGATTCCAATACTCCTTACTCTTCTCCATGTATTGGAGTTTATTTTGTGGATCATCAAAATCCTCCGGCTTACTTCGCATAAAGTGAACCAAAATACCACCTCTACTTTTCTGTATATTAAATATATTTCGCCAATTGTCGGGCATTTGAAAACCTACGTAAATCTTCTTTGGATTAGGAATAAGATCAGGATACAGCTGTAAGATTTGTTCCTTTATTGCTGTATACAAATCATGTAATTCACCATCTTTTCCAAACAAATCTTCCTCGGTATATTTCTTTACTTCTCTTGCGACTTTCTGGCTTTCATTATTTACATTCTTTAACTGGTCCAATGACTCTGCACTGTTTGAAATTTCAATTCGACGATATTGCATGAAGTCATTCTCAAACTGAATAGCCTCCCATAGTTCGAAAGGCATATTTTTGAAGTTAACAGCGTTCTGCTGATGAGCTGTAAACGATCGGGCAATAAAGATAACTCTTGCCTGAGACCAATCCACGTCTTCGCGACGTAAATTTGTTTTTAGAGATTCATTGTATGCGAGAATAAACTCGGCTTTATTATTAAGCATAAGTGATAAATATGAGAATCCCTGATCAACTACACTAAAACTTCTGTCTCGCTTATATTCTATGATCACAAATGTTTTATTCTCTGTATCGAAAGCCAGAGTATCTATAAAAAGATTCTGTATTCGATACTCTGTGGCGATGAACTGTAGTCCAAAAATTGCACTCAGATTCTTTTCAGTAAGTTCTTGTAGATCCTTCTCTTTTTGGAAAAGAATTTCCTTAATTGGGGTCAGCTTTGAATTTTGACGTCTAAACATTGCCATATTAGGTCATATTAGCAAAATAATCTGTTTTAAGCATTATTGGGTTATTTGCGTATAATCGACGCATCTCTAGTGCGATAACCTATCACGAATTTGTTGGCCGTTTGGAATATTTTTCCTCTATATATTTCATAATCTTACCAGCAATATTCTTTGATGTTTGAGTAATTTTATCAAATGAGGAATCTTTCATTGCTGTTAGTCGCAAATATTGTGGTTCTTTTTCTCGAAAATCTCGAATATCGTATCTGATATCAATAAGATCTTCTACAGATAAAATCTCACCACTACCTAAAGTCACTGAATAATACTTGAATACACCATTTTTTTGTTCAACAACATCATTAATCCCTAAGAGACTTTTGATCTCGGGAACAGTTACTTTTTGCCACTTTCTATCTAGAGTATGCAAACCTTTCACTTCATTCAATATCTCATGCTCACTTGATTTAGAGGAACTCATAAAGACTCCTGCATCAAGAATCAATTCAAAGTTATATGAGATTAAAATATCGATCTGTCGTGAATATGGAGAAGAGACTGACTCATCTCTTAGAGTACCATTTGGGTATTCATCAAGACACCTTTCAATGAAACTGAAACCTGTCTTCGCTCGTGATGCGGCAGAGAAAGCTAAAACATCACTTACAGACCATCCTTTAAAATAACTCATATTACTTTGGCAATTTAACAATAAACCAATACCACATAACTATACAAGTTCGTTATTCTCAAATTTCCTAACAAACTCGTTTAGATTTTCTTCCTTGACATAGTATCTCTTGGCTGTATTTTTGCCCATAATAACTGGTTTCAGAATATGGTTATAGACACGCATATACTTCAACACTGATTTGTAACAGTCGATCCAGTAGATCGCTCCACTGCCATATATCTGTCGTGCTGTATATATTTTTTTATCCATATTATTGTTTATTACTGATAATGACTTTTAAAGTGTGCTGTCGTATTCTACATTCCCATCTCGTCCTAGTATTCGTTATGGCCATAGTTTCTTACCATTTATACTACCGGCTCTTTATGAGAGTACATCAGAGGGTTAGCCATGATAATTTCGACTCGTCGCTCCTTTTCAGTCATAGTTCTAATGTTAAGAACCAGTGGAAATGACTTATCACTACTTGGACTAAGTGAAATGACCTTATCGACTTGTGCAACACTTGAGTCACTGGGAAATTTGAAGACTACTTGTGCATAATTCTCTTTAGGGAAGAGAGTAATTCTCTCCACGAACATGTGGAGTATCTTTTCTTTGTCCGAGTACGAAACATTGTCGAGCCTGTTTTTGACTTGTTCATACACTTTGCTGATGGCGGTACGGCGCTCTTTCTTTTCGGCATTGCTCAAAAGTCGTTGGTGCAGACGAGTTGATTCATCAGTAAGCTTTCGTGTCTCTGTTTTGTATTCAGAGATATAAAGGTTGTACTGCTTTTCATCCATATCGCTTTCAACATACATTTTTTGTACCTTCTCTTTCTTCTTCTCGATAAAAGAGAGTTCGACTTCTATCTCCTTCAGTCGTTCTTTGATCTCGACAGAGTTCTCTTCCTTGTAGATATATTTCTCAAGAGGGGCATTCATATTTTCGGGATTCTTTAGAATTGCTTTTAAGCATTCCCATATCGGCTCAAGCCTTGTTTCTGCATACTGCAAGCACTTTTCACACCGTTTTGTTGTACCAATGGCATCAACTTTTCTGTATACGCCGTGATAGTACTTACCAACACCACTTATGGCGGGGCGGTTCTTTTTCGGTGGTTGATAGCCAGAAAACATTTTAAAGTTGCATTGTCCGCAATGTATGAGCTTTGCATAAAGGTATTCTCGCTTCTGGTTTCTCTTGGAAAATTCGCGGTTCTTGATGAGTTGTTGTGTCGCCGCATTGAACAACTCCTTTGAAATGATAGGGGGCACTTTTGTTTCTACCCATTCGTTATCTGGTCGTAGCAGTGACGGGTCAATGAGACTTGTCAGATTCTTAAAAGGGCGTTTGTACTTGCGGTAGATAAGTCTCCCCATGACAATTTCATTTGTAAGAATGCGACCGATGGTGCGCTTATACCAGTAGTTGTGTGTCTCTCGTTTTGTAATTCGCGTATATTTTGGTGAGGGTATTCCCATTGCATTCATTCGTCGTTCTATCTCACCAAGAGAACATCGGTCATTTACTAACCATAGATAAATCTTTTTTATAACCTTAGCCTCTTCAGGAACGATCTCTAGTCTTTTTGTTTCCTCATTTCGAAAATATCCGTAGGGACAGAAGCCAGTAACCCAAGCTCCACCACGGGCGGCTTTTAGTTTGCCACTCATCGTTCGCTCTCTAATCATTTCTTTTTCAAATTCAGCAAAAGTCCCGAAAAGATTCATGGCCGTTCTACCAAATGCCGTCGTTGTATCAAAAGGTTCAGTGACTGAACGATACTTGATACCAAGACTCTCAAGCTCATGCACGGCATTTACGAGTATGCGGATACTTCTCGCCAACCTGTCCGTTTTATAGACAATGAGTACATCAAATTCTTTTTGACGAGCCGCTTCAAAAAGTTTGTTCAAGCCCTCACGCTTCTCTATTGGAGAGCCACCGGAGATTTCATCCTTATAGACATGCTTTTCATCGAGCACATAACCTTCAGCTTCTTGAGACTCAATGAAAGCACGGCATTTGTCTTCCTGCACCTCAAGACCAAAGTGGCCTTCCTTGTTTTGTTCCTCGGTGCTCACTCTAAGATAAACACCACAGCGTATTCTTTTATTATTTGACTGGTTCATGTTGTGAAAATTTTTCAACCTGTTTTTTCCTGAATGCCATAAGCTGACTGGAAGTCATGGAGAGCACAGAGTTAGTTTTTAAGTTTATAAGCTCTCTGACGATTAGATCGTGGCTCATTGATTCGATCTCTATGATGATGTCCGCGATAATCGCATCTCTGAAGTCTTCTTTGTTCATGATTTTTTTGTTTGCTATTTTTTAGGAAAGCTAAAAAATGGCTTAAAATATCGCTATTTCTAATATTACATATTATTATAGGTATTGACATATATGTACATATATAGTTTAACTTCACCTGTTAACAACTTCTGCGATGATGTGCACTAATGCCCGTCTGACACCTACTCAAGAGTGACAATCTGCAACAACAAGCCACTTTCGGTAGATAAAATCTTCGGTAAGCAACTCGTTATCAAGGTCTACGAAACTCCCTGCTCTCGTGAATCCTCCGCAGTGGTAAGTACGGAAGCCCCCCTTCCGCAGTTTTTTCTCAAAGATTTTTAGATACTCGTCATACAGATTCTTTGTGAGCAGAAGCGCGTCGTCTTTGTATCCAAGATATTGATAGTGATTTCTCGTGGGGCTTAGAGTTTTGGTGGCAAGTATTCCGCTCCACCTACCGCCAATCACAAACCAGTCCGTAATGCCAGGCATACAGCGATGGTCGATGTTTCTGTTGAGCCAACGAACAACTTCCTTTCGCGCCTGTTTGCTTGATTCGGCTCGGTGCCGACTGAGTGTTATTAGAAGTGAGCAATGCATGTTAGTTAGTGGTAATCGGGGCAGTGCCTTTATATAGACTGCCCAACTGCCCCTGATTCCTGAATCGTTAACCGATAATACTTCTCTCGACCTTTTTGGAACTCGACAAGTAATTTGTCTTTCACCATCGTTCGCAAGCCATCGCTAGCATTCTTGTCGCCAACGCCAGTCTCTTTTTTAGTGAAGGCAAGAATTTCCTTTCGGGAAAGCTCAGTATCTTCTTCGAACATGCCGGCTATTGCCTCTATGGCGACTTCAACTTTTCGCTTGGCTGGCTCTATCTCAAGAGGACTGCCGAACACGGCCTTGCCGTTGTCCCAGTTGATAGGAATTTGGAATACTGGTTCTTTTCGCCCTCGTCGTGCTTTCTCATGCCGTATCTCAAGTTCATCAGACACGTCATCGTTGGTGAGTTGCCTTACGACGATAAGAGAGTCAAGACGACCAAGTATCGCCGACGATCCACGCAACGCTTGCCCAAACCCGAACTTCGCTATCGAGTCCTTGCGGAGATGGTGCACAAACAACACTGCGGCTCCTGCGATGGTGAACTGTTGCATTGCTTCCATAACCTTGGCCGTGTCCTCGGCCGAGTTCTCTGGCTTGCTGTGTAGGGCAACATACGGGTCAAGAATCACAAGCGAGATGTCGTTCTTACGGACTGTGCCGATGAGCCGTGCAAGATCGTTTTCGTTGTCAAGCTTGAAGCCGTTTACGATGTAGAAGAATATAGGCATATCTGCTGTGTAATCGAGCATTTTTACTCGCTTCCACATCTCATCGAGACCACCTTCTTCGTCCACGATAAGTACGCCACCTTTTAAAGTTGGATACTTTCCAAATAGCGGTTTTCCACTTGCGACGGCCTTTGCGACTTCGAGCATGACCCAACTTTTTCCGACACCCGGATGACCGCTTATTGCGCTTATGCCTCGGTGTGGAACTAGTGGGTCTACGAGAAAAGGGTGGCTAGATGGTTCGTACGCTAGGAGGTCGGCAACTGTTAATAGCTTCCGTTCTTTTGGTGTGTACTCATTAACAGCTTCGCCTTTTTCGTGTCGTTCACGGATGTCGTCGAAAATCTTCCATAGTTCATCGTCTGGAAGTGGTGGCGTATTCCTTTCGTTCCATGCTTCCAATAACGGAAGTACGACGCTGTCTCTATCTCGTCTCGGAATATGAGCGATCAATTTGCCGACAATGCGGACTGCCGCGTCATGGCGCCGGCCTTCTTCTACGCCATGCGTGATGTCTTCCCATTCGCCTATGGTTTGCAGTGGCTTTTTCTGCACACTTGTCGTTTTTTGAAGTTTTGTATCCATCCACTCGGGCATTTCCGCAAGCGGAGTATCGAGTCCTGTAATCCATTCATAGTTATTACCCGATACATGGAGAGAGGGTGCTGTTAAGACGTAGCCGCCATCGCCTCGAATATCCATTAACGGCATGAAACGAGCCGCATTCTGGATGTCCTTATTCGGGCGTTTGAAGTAGTAGTGCTTCCCCCCGCCACCAGTTGCTACTGTCGGAGTATTCGGAATAACAATACTGCTCATGTCTGCTCCCTTTTCAACATCAAGTACAACTAAGTTCGAAATTTTACCTGTGATTATCGCAACTCCTGCAGGTTCTAGTTCGAACCACCACTGTCGTACTTCGTTTTCAGTCGGTTTTCGGTTCTGGTATTCCGCCCACGACTTAATCAATGGTTTTTTGTCTCGACCAACTGGAATGACTGAAAAGCCGTGTTCTAAATATTTGAGTGCTTGATTAAGCACTTCCTGTCTATGCTCTGGAGTGTTCATCTTTTTTATCTTGACTAGGTTTGTAATGCTCAGACGATTCATGCTTTCGAGGCGAACCGCTTTCGAGCAGGTGTTGGAAAAGTTCAAGAAACGCTCTTTGTGAGGTTTCGCGTACGTCTTGCGACAATATGTCTGTTTTACTTTTCTTCATCGTGCTACTCATTGTGGGTTGGTTGATTTTCGACCTCCAGAAATAAAAATTTGCCCGTGTTAATAGGGCAAAATAAACAAGATCAACTTGGTTTTCTTAAGTGGCTCTTTTTAGGACGTGCAAAATTCTACACGCCTTTTACTCGGTGACAGTCATCAACAAACCATCGTCCACACTTATTTTTAGGGGAAATCTCTTTAATGCTTTCCCAAGATATCTAGCTGTGTCCTTTGTTTTTTTGATACCTCTTTCGTTATATCGATCAGTCTTTGTATCTTGCGTATACCCGATTGATGTCGCAACAAACCTTGCTTCAAGTTGGATTCCTGGGGCTTTGGTCTTGCCTGAGATGATGTGTCGCTGGTTTTTATATAAAATCTCGAAAAGTTTCTGCCGTGATGATTTATTCCCATCTTTTTCTGCATGAAAAGTGTAGGGCTTCACCCCCGAGTAAGTTATTGATCTAGTAAACGAACTCCACCCAAGTCCCATGTCTATGGCCTTGTCATTATTCTCTTTACTCAAAAGACCGTCAAAGTCTCGTAATGCTTCTACGTCAAGAACTTTTATCTTCAAGACTTTTGGTTGGATTCGGAATGTTATCTCGCTGTTCTTTTTAGATTCGACTATTTTGGGGAATTCATCTGGTCTCGCAACATTTGAATCGTCCAAAAATCTCAAAAATGCTTCAAGGTTTGCAAGAGCTTCACGAGACAACCGCTCACCTACGCCAAAGGTATCAACAAGATTTTTGCTACCACCTGAATCGAACTCATCAGAAAGGGTAAGTTCTTCGACGTAACGCTTGATTTGCGGTGTGATTTTAAATGGGAGTCCGTGTGTCATAAAGCCATTTTACCGAAGATGTGCTCTTACTGACAGTGGCAACGTGGCAGTAGTATATATATGTTGCCACTTTGCCACCATCCGCAACGCCCTTAGAAATGGGTTTATTGTGCCTAGGCCAATGGAATCTATATCTATGCCCCCAAAATGCCTCTGTGGGCTTCGTGGACTCAGCTAGAATGGCCGAGGTGTCCTACCGCTCCATAGCGTAATACCCTGATGAGGCGCAGGGTATATTTTCCTTACAGAAAAGTCTCCGAGTCCAAAACGAGTGAGATGTTCGTGGAAGCTATTGCAAATGAGACTGATTATTCCTCTTGCTTTTTATCCTTGTCTGAATCTGGAAACGGAATGTTGCCGTACACGGCACGATATATGTTTATGAGGTAGTTAGCTTTCCGAGAAGTTTCCTCGTCAGAAAGTTTCTCTCTGAAATGCTTCTCGTATAGAGATTTGAATTTTTTCAACGATCTTTTTGTCATTGTGTGAACGATTTCATATATTCAAGTTGTTGATTGATGTCGTTTGTAAGCTTCTCAATTTCAGCGTCATTCTTTTTCTTTTGTTCCAAGTTTTTTTGTGCTTGGACGGGGTCATATACAACTTTTCCATCAACGACCATTAGTTCGAGCAACCACTTCTCTCCAGTGAGTCTCATAGTGACAGACCAGTTGCTTCTAATCATCGCTCCGAAACTATTTTGAGAATCAACATAAGAATCAATAAAGTATCTTCCGTCTCCTAAGTCTCTAACTTCATAAGGAAGCGCTGGAAACTTTGCTGTTGAGGGTGCTTTCAAAGATTGAATAACGAACCCTTGAGCTTGAACATGAAGGTCTATTTTGTCACCCATATCATTTACATCAAATTTTTCTGGTGTAGGGGTTGGTGTTTGAGTGTTAGTTTGTGGTTGGTGGGTTGTATCAACATCACTTAAAGCGACACCAACAAAAAGGGAAAATATGACAACAACAATGATTTTTAAGCCAGTATGAGTATTAGCTTTTGTTTGTTTTTCATTAATCATAGGGATTTTGTCATCTCATATAAGTGCAACCAGAATAGCTACTCCTATATGTAATTTGTTACCCTCACTTGCATTATATACCAAAATATAACAAGTGGTTATATTCCATCTAGTTATCGAAAATGATGGTATGAAGAAAACCATTACTGACGATGATTACAAAGTCTTTATCAAACGACTCAAGAAAGCACGAGAAGACGCAGGTTTGACACAGATTCAATCAGCAAAAAAGCTTGGCGCTACCCAAGCATATATTTCAAAAGTAGAATCGGGTCAACTTAGAGTCGATGTCACCCAACTCAAAAGTTTTGCAAAAGTTTACAATAAAGACTCTACATATTTTTTGAAGTAGCAACTAACAGTTTTAGTCCTTTTTATTTGCTCGGCCATATACTTTCTTAATCAAATATTCCTTAACGACGTCAGAAAATTCTTTATTGTCCATAATCTTGTTAAAGATCTCTTCGTTTTGATCCATTCTTTCAACTAGCTTGCTTAGAAAAGCGTCGTTAAAGCCATATTTGAAATTTTCCATCGAATTGCTTTTCGCTTGTTCAGATAATGTTTCATCGGAAGCTAATTCTTCCTCGATCTGGTCAAAAAATAACCTGTCAGCTTCTGTAAAATTAGTTCCGAACCGCTCATTGAGGACATCAATGATTTCGGAAAGGCGCATCCTTTCCTCTTTATCTTTTGTCATTCCGACCTCTGAGATAGGTTTTATCTCAACTTCGCCTGATTCATCGAGCACAATTTGAGATTCTGACGTTTTCTGTAAGCGATAATACTCTAGTGCAATTTCATCTCCGAGTTTTAATCGCTCCCTGCCAGGACGAGGGAGTTTTGTGAGAAGAAGTCGTAAAAATACATAAAGCTTTTCAAGTTCTATATCAGAAAACGGCATTATTTGAGATAAGAAAGAATATAAGCGAACAAAAGATATGGCTTGATTCTTTACTTCCTCCTGTTTCTCATCACTTTCTAGATTGGAGAATCTATCCACAGCAGGTTGAACCCAAGCATAAAGTTGTGCTTGGTCGCTTGTACTCTGTTTATCAGGAGATTTGAAAAAAATACTACAAAACTTATTAACTTCTTGATCTGTATAGACCTGCGCCGATTCTAGTTTTGATTTTAAATCGTAAAGCAGGTTCGGGTCTGCTTCTTCTGTCAATGTCGTCATTTCATAGTAAGGCTGGAATGAATCCCTGATCGTTTCCAAGTCGTTTACAAAGTCGAGAACAAATGTGTCGTCCTTTCCAGCGGTGGTACGGTTGAGTCGAGAAAGCGTCTGAACTGCTTTTACTCCCTCTAATCTTTTGTCCACATACATTGTATGTAGCAGTGGTTGATCAAATCCTGTTTGATATTTATCTGCAACCAATAAAAGCTGGTATTCAAAAGTATCAAATCGTTTAGGGAGTTCTTTTTCCCCGAAACCATTCATTTCAGGTTCTGTGTATTGTTGCCCAAACTCATCTATAACTTTTCCAGAAAAAGCTACCAATGGCTTAATATACGGATAACCCCTCTCTTTTATATAACGCTTAAATTCTTGATAGTACTTTATAGCGTGTAATCTTGAACTTGTAACCACCATCGCCTTTGCTTTCCCACCTATTTTTTTGGATGTAACCTGTCTGAAATGTTCTACCATTACTTCAGTTTTCTGAGCTATGTTTGTCGGGTGTAAAGACACAAAACGACCAATCGCAACATTCGCCTTCTTTTTATTTAACTCCGGGTCATCTTCAATCGATTTAGAAAGTCTGAAATATGTTTTGTAAGTTGTGTAATTTTTGAGTACATCCAAAATAAAACCCTCTTCGACTGCTTGTCTCATAGAATACAGATGAAAGGGTCTTGGTTTTCCATCTGACCCTTTCTCACCAAAATATTCCAGTGTTTTTGCTTTCGGAGTAGCAGTAAACGCGAAAAAGCTAAGGTTAGATTGTCTACCCCGAGACTCCATTGATTTTCTGATCTCATCCTCGGTATCTTCCGAGTCTCCAATATCTTCTTGTTCAGCTTCGTCTAGTGACTTTGCAGACAGAACCTCTTTCATTTTTTTTGTTGCTTCTCCACCATGCGAACTGTGAGCTTCATCTACAATGACCGCATAATTACGTTCTGGAAGATTTTTTATTTCCTCCAACACGGCGGCAAATGGAAATTTTTGTAGTGTTGTGACTATGACAGGGGTACTCGCTTTTATCTCATCCGCTAGTTGTTGCGAGCTTTTATCTATTTTTGCCACAACGCCGCCTTTATGTTCAAACTGAAAAATCGTTTCCTGAAGTTGTTGGTCAAGAACCGTTCTGTCTGTAACAACAATAATCGAGTTAAAAACCTTTATGTCTTTCTCGTTGTGTAGTCCTGACAGTCTATGAGAAAGCCATGCAATTGAGTTACTTTTACCACTACCTGCTGAGTGTTCAATGAGATAATTTTTCCCCACCCCTTGGTTCTTTGCATCCGTAACAAGCTTACGGACAACATCGAGTTGGTGATATCGTGGAAAAATCATTGTTTCCTTTATCTTTTCAACACCATCTATCAAATATTTTTCTCTTTGTAAGTGCATGAATCTTCCGAGAATGTCCATCAAACTTTCTTTGCTCAAAATAGACTCCCAAAGATACGCGGTTTTGTATCCGTTCTGGTTAGCAGGATTCCCTGCACCGTTTTTGTAACCAAGATTAAAAGGTAGATATTTAGTGTTCTTGCCTTCCAATTTCGTTGTCATATACACCTCATCAGCGTCAACAGCAAAATGAACCAGTGTCCTTTTTTTGAATTGAAAAATTGGTTCCCTTGGATCTCTATCGTATGCGTACTGTTTTTTGGCATTATTTGTGTCTTGTCCAGTAAATTGGTTTTTTAATTCAATAGTTGAGATTGGAAGACCATTAAGGAAAAGTACAATGTCGAGTGAATTTTCGTTTTTTTCGCTGTATTTAACTTGTCTTGTAATCATCAGTCGATTCTGTCCGTAGCGTTTTGCTTCCTCCTCGTTCAGAGTTGTCTCTGGTTTAAAGAAAGCCATTTGAAATTTAACTCCATAATCAGTGAAACCATTACGCAACACATCAAGCATTCCTTGACGATCTAAGGTTTGCACAAGACGAAAAATCACTTTTTCCTCAACGCCTGCACCGTGAGTTTCAGATATTTTCTTCCACTCGTCTGGTTGAGACTCTTTTAAAAATGTAACAACTTCGCTAGTCTCAAGTGCTAGTACTCTATCAAATTTTTTTGGGTCTCCTTTGAAATATCCCTGACTCAAGAGACTCTGCTCTATGGCAGTCTCAAAGGCATATTCACTTGTAATTGTTTTTTTACCCATGTTATTTTCTAACATCAATTTTTCCTGTGACTGCCTCACTTATGAGTGTCTTTTTGTATTCAAGCAAAAGACCATTTTTTCTATCAGAGGAACCGAATATTCGGTCGTTTTTCTCGAAAGCTTCATCTATTTCTTTAAGCTTAGTATCCAGAAAGTACACTATTGCTTCCTGTTCGTCTACCTCTGGCACAACTAACTGAATATGCAGTAATTCTGGCGCAGAAAGTGACGCTCTCACACCATAACCCAACGCATTGTAAATTCTTTTGTTGTACAGGTCATAGTATTGATAGTAAAAAAACCTGTTAACTATATTTTCTATTGCCCGCAATCTAATATAGACAGGACTCATAATTCCTTGCTCATCTACTATACCAACTCTACTGGTCTGAAAATTCTCTAGGTCGATTAGCTTGAATACTAAGTCACCTTTCTCAAATATTTGGTATGTAGCGTAGTCAGACGGGGATAGTCGTGAATGATCCTCAGTGTCTCTATTCGTTACTCCGTTTAACGTGAGGGAAAGTATATGCTTTACTCGCATTCCAACATTTGTTTCTTTGCCGTTTCGAAAAAGATACTTGCCACGAAGAATCTTCCATTTCTCGGGTATCCTCCCGATCCATGCTATTCCACTGTCTTTGTAAGTTGGGTAGGTTTTCATATTTTAGTCGCTAATCACATTCTTTATTAAGTTCGCAGATTCTTTTTCTAGTGCCAATACATCTTCTTTTATGTCTTGCAACGACCGAAATGGTTTAAACTCGTAGAAATATTTAGAAAGATCAATTCTGTAACCAATTTTTGTTTTTGTCTTATCAATCCAAGCGTCTGGTGCAAACGGCAAGACCTCTCTTTTAAAATATGTGTCTACATTTTCCTTAAGTGGCACCTCCTCGTAACTCCTTAGCTCTGAGTCTGGTATGGACTTTCCTGCTTTGTTTTGTTCAACTTGCCCAGAAACGTCCTTCTTTGGTCGCTCAATAATTACTTGTTGATAGGCAAATTCTTCATTCGGTAAAATCTTACAGTTTTTCTGCTTTTTGTATTCAGAGTAGATACTTACAATCTGATTGATTTGGTCATTTGTGATTTCCTTACTCTTTTCTCCTAGGTTTTTCTTTAACCAAGAATAAAAGTTAGTAGTATGAATGAGTTGGATATTGCCTTTTCTGTCTTTTGATTTGCGGTTTGTCAGAATCCATATATATGTTGGGATTCTCGTGTTGTAAAAAAGATTACTTGGTAATGCTATGACAGCGTCAAGTAAATCGTTTTCTATAATCCATTTCCTGATATCACTTTCTCCTCGTCCAGCGTCTCCATTGACCAGCGGAGACACATTAAACACAATTGCCAGTCTGCAACCTCCATTTTTGGGCTGCATTTTTGAGATCATATGTTGGAGAAACAAAATAGAACCGTCGCTAACTCTAGGTATACCCGCGCCGAATCTACCGGCAAAACCGAGTTTGTCTGCTTCCGCCTCGACAACACTCTGAACTTTTTTCCACTCAACGCCGAATGGCGGGTTGGAAAGCATGTAGTCAAACTTTTGACCCGAAAAACCGTCGTCAGAAAAACTATTTCCAATCTTAATGTTGTCAGGATTTTGACCCTTTATTAGCATGTCCGAGTTGCAAACAGCATAAGTCTCAGGGTTTAACTCTTGACCAAAAAGTTCAAGTCGGGCGTTCGGATTCAATTCCCGTAAATATTCTTCCGCTACAGAGAGCATGCCACCGGTACCGCATGCTGGGTCATAAAGTGTCTTTACGATACCTTTTTTTGTTAAGATTTCTCGGTCATTTACAAACAAGAGATCAACCATCAAGCGTATAACTTCACGCGGAGTAAAGTGTTCTCCAGCAGTCTCGTTAGACGCTTCGGCAAATTTTCTTATGAGTTCTTCAAAGATGTAGCCCATCTCAATAGTTTTTACTCTGTCTGGATGAAGGTCTAACTCAGCTACTTTCTTTAGAATCAAATACAGTGAGTTTGTTTTATCAAGCTTAGTGATATGCTCACCAAAACCAAAGTGCTCGATGATATCGCGTGCATTTTGTGAAAAGCCGTTTATGTAGTTTCGTAGATTGGAAGCAACTTTGTTTGGCTCTGCCAAAAGTTTTTCAAAGTTATATTTACTGTGGTTATGAAAGTTGTAACCGGCAACAGCATTTAAGACATTATCAATCGCATTCGGACTCTTATCCTTTATCTTCTCGTAGCGTTGCAAAACCTTTTCCTTTGTTGCTTCTAGGACACAATCAAGACGACGTAGAACAATCATCGGCAATATTACTTTGCCATAATCCGCTTGTTTGTAGTCACCACGAAGTAACTCAGCTACATTCCATATTAAGTTTGCTTTGTCTCTAAAGTTAGTCATAAAAATTATTGAGTTATCTTTTCAAGAGTTACCCCAAGAGCTTCCGCAATCTTTTTTACCGTACTGATTCTCGGGTCTGGTGTAGCGCCATTCTCTATTTTGGCAATAGTGTGGTAGGCAAGATCGGTTTTCTTGCAAAGGTCGCTCTGTGACAAACCTTGTTCTTTTTTCAGCTTCTTTATATTCTTTGCGATTTTTGAAAGCCGCTTCTTTTTCTTTGTCATACATACGATAAAACTTTACTCGTATAATTTTATCAACATTGATGATTTTGCGCAAATAATAAAAGGCCTAGTTATACACAGGACAGTAAAACAGAAAGGTGCTCTATTTATCGTAGTTTGAGCAATCCTACAAACCGACTATTATGAATAGAGAAGACCTAAAAGTATCTTTTTGGGATAACTTTTTAGCCCTTATTCTTATATTTCTAGATTAAAATTCCGCTACTTTCAGCTCTAAAATCTCTTCTTGGCAAAGTTCGGCATTATGTCGCATAGCGTTTGCCACATCCTTACTTTTAACCGCTTCAGACGGCAATAGAGCCAAACAATCCTGACCTGACCAGAACTCTGGCCTCAAGTAACGCACATAACAGCTTGCTGTCAGAGGGTCATAACGAAAGCTGACTACATCAGTTGCTTTTTCTTGTGCTTCTACCATCAAAAGATGACAGCGTTCTTCAAAAGAAATGCGCTCGGTTGTCTTAAAACTTGTACTCTCAACTGGTATGGATTTGAGCTCACGTTTTTGGTAGCCATAGACTAAAACTCCGATAACCAAAACGAAAAAGAGAAACCCTACGAAAAATCTCCAACTGTTTTTATTCTTCATGTCTTATTTTTATAAATTCTATATGCCCATACAACTTATTCCAAGATAAGATTCTCCAAACATTATATCCAGTATCTAAATGCTTATTGTAGTCCCAAGTGAATAAAAATAGACTTCTGATTGACCCTACTAAAGATTTTAGTCTTTCTAGATTATCACTAATATAGATATCTAACTTTTCCGTATCTTCGTTTGTTTTTATTTCTAAATTCAATTCCTTAGAATTGAGCCATTCTTTGATAATTTCTTCTCCGTTCTTTTCTCTGTCAGTAAAAACCCTTATCTCAACACCACGTTCTAAAAGTTTTCTTATTGATTCAATAGCATTTTCAACTTCTTCTACCGTCAGTCCAGTATCTTTTGAATAAAAGATACTATTTTCAATATTTTGGTATTGTTCTGGAGAAAGCAGTTTGCTACCGATAACCAGTTCTTTGCTGAATATGCCCGTTGGGATGCTTCTGCCATAAAGCTTTTTAGTGAGCTCCGATTTCAGCTTTGGAGTATTTGCTATTACTCCGTCAAAATCAATTCCTATTTTCATATCAATCTAATCCGAGTAAATTCCACTTGTTCAGATATTTTTTCTCGTCTTTAGATTCAATATCAAATCCTCTTTTTTGAATATTTTTATGAAGTTGACCTTTCTTGGTATAGCCACTTATCCAAACTTTCCCATCTTTCTTTATATATTCAGAAACTATTTGACTCGGGACAACGAAAAGTTTCGGTTTCTTAAATGATTTATTATAGCCCACAAATACATAAAATAAATCCGGGAAGTTGTAGTCATCGTTTTTCTCGTCGAGCATCCATTTTCCAGAGAAGTTTTCGTCTTTGCAAATCAGAATCTTAACCCGTTTGGTAGTTTCAAAATTTGAGCACTGCATATGATATTCGTTGTTTTTGATCTCACTTTTGTTTATAGAAACCCAAAAACCTTTCTTTAAGAGTTGAAGCGAAACAAGACCAAATGTTTCGTCCTTGTTGTGTTTTTTGGGTTTTCTTTTCATTTTGGTATAGAAGCTAATAACCCTCTTTTTGTTCTTTTCCCATACTTGAATCTTAGCTTAATCTCTGGGCTTTTTCACGCGAAAAGTAACTGCCTACTTATATGGCACAACGCAGGCCTATTTTTTTTATTACTTTTAAGTCTTTAAACCATTACTGCGAAAGATATATTTTGTGGAACAAGTTTTATGGACGAGTTTCCGGAATTTGATAGAAGAGTGATAGAGAGTCTGCGCCAACCGCTTGAAGACAAAGTGATATCCGTTTCTCGCGCCAAAGGCACGGCG
>Ga0075629_116_pt1 | contig 19381 bp, 17 predicted proteins | sample RifGroA1_FD_68381 | JGI IMG/M metagenome (GOLD analysis project Ga0075629, IMG submission 68381) | Microgenomates (Curtissbacteria) bacterium GW2011_GWA1_40_16 | reverse complement strand
CCGCCCAGTGCATCTGAAGCTATTTTACTCTATCGCAAGAATCTCGTAAACAACTTTTCCTGCCGGGGCCTCAACCTCGACCTTGTCGCCCTTTCTTTTACCAATCAAGGCAACACCAAGAGGAGATGTGTGAGAGATTTTTTTATTAATAGGATCCGCCTCCCACTCGCCAACCACTTCATAAAAGTGGTTTTTACCATTAACTTTCAAAGTAACCTTTGCACCAACACTAATTTCGCTTGCGCCATTTTTAGAACTCACCACACTTGCGCCTTGTATCACTTCCTGAATTTCATCTATCCTTCCATCCAAAAATTCAAGCTCCTCTCGCGCACTTTGATAATCGCTATTTTCAGATAAATCACCCTGACTTCTGGCATTAGACAATCTGTCAACAATCTTTAGCCTTTTTACATCCACCAAGGCAGAAAGCTCCTTCTTAAGAGCTTCCAAACCGGCTTTTGTAATCTTGATGTCCATTTATCAAAAAATCCCCGGCCTTTGGCGGGGACAACGGAGCAAATTGTAGACTCCCTAATTTATAAAGTCAAGAAATCAAAATATGGTAAAATGTATCACTTGTCGCCATCGTCTAACGGCTTAGGACATCAGGTTCTCATCCTGAAAATTGGGAGTTCGAATCTCCCTGGCGACACAAACTAAAAGGCGTGGGAAAGACGAATGAATGAGCGACTTGGGACTTCAAACCAAAATGAAGGGCCCTTTCCCCCGCTAACCTTTTGAGTATTGATTACCACCAAATCTACCCCTCCCCACCCAGTTGCATCTTCTATCGTTAGTTCCGAGCCAAACTTCTCGGTAAATAGCCCGGAAAAGTTTATTTCCGTTCCTTCCGAAAAGGGAAAAACAAAATAGTCCACTTTCCCCAAGACTGTTTTTTTAAGAAAAATATACTTATTGTCAGGTGAAAAAGCATTAAAGGGAATAGTAAGACTACTATCTTTTGGAAGTGTCTTTGAAAAAATCTCCTTGTTCGATACCGAAAATGTGTGAACGACTCCCGCTTCGACTTTTTTCTCCTTCATTGTTAAAGTTACCTTTCCGTCGGGTGAAAGAACGTCTATAGACGAGGTTGATATTGGTGTTTCAGAGGCAAAAATAGGAACAGGTTTATTACCACCTTCCTGCAACGAATTCCTTCTGAGAATGGCTAAAATGCCAAACAAGGCAAAAATAACAACAGCTAAGGTAATAATTCTAAATAGGTGCTTGCCCATAGATTGTTACAACCGTACCCGGATTATCCGCAGTGGAAAGAGTAACGTTCCCTTCTGCCACAGGGCCAACCCAGTTATAAAGCTTCTCTGCATCAATTATTCTCATATTCACGCAGCCGTGGCTCATAGGATAACCGAAATTATTATGCCAATATGTTCCGTGCAAGGAAAATCCCCTACCTGCCGCAACCTCGTTATTAGAGAAAAACATGACAAAAGGAACATTGGGTAGATAATAATAATCAGCTCCCGACCCTCCCGACATTTTGGTTGCCCGAAGTTTCTCCCAAATCTTAAACTCACCTGTTGGAGTTTTCCCCCATTTCCCTGTGTTTTTCTCCTATATCCGCCGCCTCTCCCAAAACATCTGCTTCAAAAGTACCGTATGACAAATCAATACTCGGGGGCAGGATTTTTCTACCAGAAAAAGTACCAACCTCAGAATTATTTACACTTAACTTGAGACTTTCTTCACAACTCCTAAAGTTGGCACACTTTCGACGACTCATATCGTTAAAAACAAACAGCCCAGCAAAAATTAAGAAAGCTAAAAACACTAGTTGGCGAAACCTCATATTTAACATTAACTCATTTTTGTTAACTTGACAAATACCCTGTAGTATTGTAGGATTCCCGCCATGTTACCTATAGTCATGAGCGTAATTGTGGCTTTTTTGCCTCCAAATCAAGCTGTTTTGGGGGCTTCCCGCACGGAGCTTGCCAGCCGTTCCTTCTCGCTGGAAAACAGATATGACAATAAGTTTGTTAATGACGTTTTTAAGTACAATATCCTCTTAACCGTAAAATACATGGGGGATTCATTTACCCTTCAGCCCGGAGAGACTTTCGCCTTCCATGACCAGGTTCTGTCTGAGTACAAAGAAAAAGTGGTGAAAACCACCAATGCCCATTTTAACTACCAGGACGGGTTTAAGTCCGACGGTCTACTGTACGGCGACGGTGTTTGCCATTTGGCCTCACTATTATATTGGGCTGCAAAAGATGCCGGCTTAACCACATTTTATTTTGCCAACCATAATTTTGCCAAAATCAACGATGTTCCCAGGGAGTACGGAGTTTCTATCAAATTTATGCCTGGGGATCCAAGCGGAAGCGCCCGCCAAAATCTCTACATAACCAACGATTTTGACGTGCCTGTTACTTTCACCTTCATTTACGACGGGGTAAATCTGACAATTAAAATCTACTAATTTGCGGCTATTTGGGAAAAAATGGGGATATAGCTGTCATCCTTTAACCTCCTGTCCGGCCAGGAGGAAAGAGCAACTTTCAGGGCCTCCTCAACTCCTTCAGTAAAGACAAATTTAATGTCCTTTTTAACCTCGGAGGGCACATCCTCCAAATCCTTCTTGTTCTCTTTAGGAAGAATTATTGTTGTTAAACCCGCACGATGGCCCGCAATCACCTTTTCTTTAACTCCGCCAATTTCCAAAACCCTTCCCCTAAGGGTAATTTCCCCCGTCATTCCAACCTCACGTTTTACGGGAATTCCCGTTAAAGCAGATATCAGGGCAGTTGTAATGGCAACTCCTGCCGACGGGCCGTCTTTTTTAACCGCCCCTTCTGGAACATGAATGTGAATATCGATTTTTTCCGAGAAATTCTGCTTTAGGCCCAAAATATTATAATGGGACTTAACCCATGTGTGGGCGGCCTGGGCGCTCTCCTTCATAACGTCCCCCAAATGTCCTGTCATAGCAAGCCTTCCTTTCCCGGGCATCAGGGAAACCTCTATGAACAGAATCTCTCCACCAAATGGTGTAACGGAAAGGCCCGTGCTCATCCCAACCTCATCCTTTTTCTCGGCAATCATGGAAGTAAATTTCTGAGGTCCCAGGAACTTACGAATATCGGGGACTTTAACTTCTTTGGGGTACCGTTTCTTCTCCGCCATCATCCTGGCAACCTTCCTGCAAACCGCAGCAATGTTTCTCTCCAGATTCCTGACCCCGGCTTCTCTGGTATAACGGGCAATTATCTCTTTCAAGCCGGTATCCGAAATTGATAATTTTTTGTCAAATCCATGGGCTCTAAACTGCTTGGGAATCAAAAACTTCTTGGCGATATAGAACTTCTCAGCCTCGGTGTAGCCGGGGAAGCCAATAATCTCCATCCTGTCCCGAAGCGCAACCGGAATCGTATCGATAATATTACCCGTGGCTATAAACATTACCTCGCTTAAGTCAAACGGAACCTCCAGATAATGGTCGGAAAACTCTTTATTCTGCTCGGGGTCGAGAGCCTCCAGGAGGGCACTTGAGGGATCACCCCTAAAGTCGGTCCCGATTTTATCTATCTCATCAAGCATGAATACAGGGTTTTTGGTACCGGCATTTTTAATTCCTTGGATAATCCTTCCGGGAAGAGCCCCTATATAGGTTCTTCTATGACCCCTTATCTCCGCCTCATCCCTGATTCCTCCGAGAGACACTCTGACAAATTTCCTGTTTATAGCTTTGGCAATTGAGCGGCCTATTGAGGTTTTCCCGACTCCGGGAGGACCAATAAAACAAAGGATTGTCGGATGAACCTCGCTTTTATCCTCCTTAATTTTAGCTTCTTTCTTAAGTTTCATCACAGCCAAAAACTCTAGAATTCTTTCTTTAGCTTTCTCTATCCCGTAGTGGTCATCTTCCAGAATTTTGGAAGCTTTCTTCATCGACACATTGTTGGGGGAGGTTTTGCTCCACGGCATCTCGACAAGCCAATCGAGGTAATTCCTAAGATATGCCCCCTCGGGATTATGTGGAGACATTTGGGAAAACCTTTTGAGTTCCTTTTCCGTCTTCTCTTTTACCTCAGCACTCATCCCCGCATTTTTTATTTTGGCCTTATATTCCTTGATATCCTCGGAGGCCAGCTCCCCGTCTTCGGTAAGCTCTCCAAGTTCCTCCTCGATAGACTTTTTCTTCTCCCGAAGCATTTGTTTCTTCATCTGGTCCTCAAACCTTTTCTGGGTTTTAACCGTGATTGTTCTTTCAACCTCCAAAGAGTTCACTTCCGCCGAAAGCTTTTCAAGAGTAACCTCCAACCTCTTTTTGAGATTTATTTCCTCCAGGATTTTTTGCCTTTCCGAAACTTTGATGTCAAGAAGAGAGGCTACCTCGTCGGTTAATTCCAATGGATCGGGAGCTCCGGCAACAAGTTTCATCACTGTTACAATTTCTCCCTGTTTGCCCATGTTTATCGCCCTTTTGAAAACCTCTTGAAGTTTCTGCGACATTACCTTAACCTCAGGACTATCATCAACCTCTTCACTCAATTCCTCAACTTCCCCGATTAAATGCGGTTCAGTGGTAATTACCTCATTAAGCTTTATTCTTGCCTGTCCGCGAACGAGGGCATGAACTTCACCCTCAGTTGACATCATTTGGGTAATTGTGGCAATAGTTCCTATCTGGTATAAGTCTTCTTTTTCTGGATCGGTTGAGCGCGGGTCAATCTGTGTAAAAATTGCAACCACCCTGTCACTTTGAAATGCAGAATTTACAGCAGAAATACTTTTTGGACGGCCGAAAGACAGAAGCGTATCGGTTCTTGGAAAGATAACCGAGTCTCTTACGGCAACAATCGGAACTCTTCGTTTCATTCTTTAGCAGTCTATATTCTTAAGTGCCAGAAGTCAAGTGCATTTTTCCAACCAGAGTAGCAACAATGATTCCTAAGACCACTCCCCCCAGAATATCAATCGGGTAATGAACATTAGCCAAAACTCTGGCAACCCCAATTAGAATAGCCAAAACTATATAAAGACTACCCACTTTTCTATCATGTTTAAAAATGGTCATGGCAAGGGCAAAAGACGAAGCCGTATGGCCGGAAGGAAAAGCACCATTATCCCCCGGAAAAAGAACTAAAGGGGAATTTCCATTTGTTAAAAAGGGCCTTACGGTCGGGAAAAAGTTTTTAAAAATATCAGCGAGAACCCAAGCCAAGACAAAAGCAAGAATTCCATGAAGAACTTGCTCTTTTTTAATTCTCCCGTCGATAAACCACAAGACAAAAATGCCACCAAAAAGAATCCAAACCAAAAAACTTGCAAGAAAAGTAATTAGCACTATTTTATGCTACCATATTTGCGTGACACACTCACTTTTCAGAAGTTTTCAATTTGCCTTTGAAGGAATCTCAACCGAATTCAAAAAAGGTAGGAATTTCAGAATTCAAATATTTTTAGGTCTAACCGCTCTTATATCAGCTTTTATACTTAAATTTTCTCCAATCGAGTGGGCGATTTTGGTTATAACAATAGCATCTGTCTTAATTCTTGAGCTTATCAATACCTCCCTTGAATCAATGGTGGATATTGTGAGTCCTGAGATTAGACCCGAGGCAAAAATTGCAAAGGACGTCGCCGCTGCTTCAGTATTTATTGCTTCAATCGCTTCAGTTATAATAGGCGCTCTGCTCTTTCTTTCGAAATGAATAAAATCATAGAAACCTTTCTCACTCGCCTCACATATGGGGAAAGTGAAAACATCAAAAAAGAAACAGGAACAAACGGCGTAATTGAAACTCTGGCACGTGTTTATGAAAAAGCAAGAAATGCCCTTGAATATAGAGCTGATCACTTAGTCCGCCGGGCAGCAATAGAAAGAATCTTAAAGCGAAGAATAATTCTTGATAAAAATCCAAAATCGGTAACAAGTCATCTTCTAACGGAGCTTAAATGGGCGCGGTATCTTGCCTTTACTGAAGTTGACCAAAACCTATTCTCAAATCTCGAAAAAATTCTGCAAAAATATATCGGCAAGACTTATGATTCAATTCCTGAGGTGTGGATCTCAAAAATCGCCTCTGCTGAAATTGAGGACATTCTGAATTTGAACACCGACTACCACGATTTCACCCTCCTCACTTTTCAGGTAATCAAACAGAAAGTAAAAATCAAAGATGAAAATATCGAACTTTTGATTTACTACGCTGTTGATAAAGTTTATGGACAAAGCGACGAAGAACAAATTGCATACCATATTCTAAAACTCGGGGCAGATTGGAATCTTTTTAATCTGGCAAAAAACCACAAAGATACGTCCCGGATAATTAAATTCGTCCGCCGTCAAATGCCCCCTCTTATTCTTTTAAGGGACATGTATTTTTACTCTCCTTCGGAATTTAAGAAAACCATTTCCGACGAAGCCAAATTCAAAAAATCCGCGGGGGAGGTTCTGGAAAATCAGTTGAATCAAATGTCCGGAAGAATTCAAACGGCGAGTATAAGAAGCATTATTTATGTATTCCTAACGAAAATGGTTATTGCAATGGGCTTGGAAATTCCTTTTGAAATTCTTGTTTATGGGAGTCTTTCCAAAATTCCACTGATCATAAACATCGTTTTTCCGCCGGTTTTGATGTGGACAACGACTCTGCAAAATCATCTACCTGATGATTCTGAAAAAGAAAATCTGATTAAAAGAACATATTTTATTTTTAACAACTTTGACAAACTCAAAGACGAAACCGACATTCTCACCGACAAGATTGAAGAAAAAACTTCGACTATCTACAGCATCTTTTCGACCATTTATATAATTATCTTTCTTGGAATTTTTGGTCTTATATATTTTGTGCTCGGAAAAGTCGGTTTTAGCTTTGCTAGCAAACTTGTATTTATCTTCTTTTTAACAATAATCGCTTTCTTTGCTTACAGAATTTCTCAAATCGCAAAAGTTTATTCATGGAAGAGTGGGGCAGAAAGGTCAAGTTTTGGGGACATTGTTTCTGTTCCAATTCTTTCAATCGGAAGTCGCCTTTCACGCGGAATTTCAAAACTAAACTTTCTGGCTTTTGCTTTTGACTTTATACTCGAGGCGCCTTTTAAAAAATAATCCTTGGTTTCTTGGACTCCTGGGTTCAATTCCTCTCACTTAAAAAAGAGGAAGAGATTATTGAGTGAGAAGAAACTTAACCCTTCTGGCAACAGCTTTACCCGAATCAACCATCTTAAACCTTTTACCCACATATTTTTGAATCAATCGAATGAACCGTAGCAGTATTGCAGGCAACCACGATCAAAGTAGCACCCTTCCCTAAAAGATATTTCGTATTCTTAACAGCAATTTTCCTAATCTCGCGCTCTACAGATCTCCCCCCAATTCCCGAGTCAAAAATCCCGATAATTCTCATGCCCATTTTGATATAATAGCACCTATATTGCCCGATCGGCTAACGGTAGGCCAAATGGTTCTGGACCATTTAATCCTCGTTCAAATCGAGGTCGGGCAGCAAGTGTCGAATGGGTGGGTGCAGGGTCGTGGCGCGTGCGGACTCCGCAAGGGGTTCCCAGCCTCGATTTATGTAGTTGCAAGTGAGTTGACAGTCTTTCAAAAAGAAGTTTGTATATTAACTTCTGTGAGGATGTAGAATAAAGTAACGGAGAGCCAGCAAAAGAGGTTTGGAACAACTTTTGTTTGTGTCCACTGCTCGAGCATCTGGTCTCCCTTGGTAGCCTTGTGATCTATTCCAGGTTGCAGAGACTTTTAATGTCTGCTGCACATAACTAACAAGCCAATCATATACTACCTTTAGGAAGACCTATTTGGCAATCTCCATTTCTTTTTTCTCTTTCTCTTTTTTCTTTAATTAAAGTAGGTTTTTAAAAGAAAGGAGGTGAAACATGATAACAATAGGCATAGATGTCTCTAAAAAGACAATGGTTGGTGTGGCTATAAACAGATTTTCTAAAATTAAGGAGGAATTTAACTTTGGTAACAATAAAGTAGAAATTGATAATTGGATCTCTTGTATTATTAACAGATACAAAAATATAACTGTGGCTTCTGAAGCTACTGCTGAATACCATAGACTTTTGGCTTTAAGCTGTTTAGATAAAGGAATTGGTTACAGATTATTAAATCCAATAGTTACCAAGCAATTTACTAAAGCTACAGTTAGAAAAAGAAAAACAGATAAACAAGATGCTTTAATTATTGCTAAACTAGCATTAACTGGAGTTGGAAATATGGTAACTTCTAAAAGTTTTGATACCACAAAATCATATACAAGAACTGCAGCTAAGTTGGTTCATCTTGAGGGTACTTTAAGGTTGGTTGCAAAAAGATTTGAGGAATTAGTACCAGATGATAAAGGAGCCTTTAAATCATTAACAAAGTGTATTAAACAACTTGAGAAATGTACCAAGTTTTTAAGAAAAAGGGGTATTTCAAAAACAAATAAGAATGATGTAAAACTATTGGAAACTATACCAGGAATAGGTAGGATAATTGCTCCTGTACTACTTTCTGAAATTGGAGATATTAATAATTTTAAAACTATTAAATCATTAGTTGCATATGCAGGAATTGATCCAAGAGTAAAACAGTCAGGTATGGGACTTAAACATAACACCCATCTAACTAAAAGAGGCTCACCATACCTAAGACAATCTCTTTTCCAAGCTGCATCAATTGCAAGGATTCATAATGAAGAATTAAAAAATTATTACCAAAAGAAAAGAGATGAAGGTAAAAGATATAAAGAAGCAACAATTGCAACATCAAGAAAGCTCCTCTACAGAGTGTATGCAGTCCTTAAAAGAAAAACTGGATACGTAGTAAGGTAAACAAAAGACCTGGGGTATTGACAAGATATTCCAGGTCTCGAGCCAACTATTGCCCTTTTCCGAAACTTCCTTGATTTGGGATTGAAGAAGAAGCTTACTTTCAATTAATTTATTCTTCTTCTCTTTATACTCACTCTCTTCAATAACTCTATCCAAGTATGCCTCAAGAAGCCTATCTAGTTTTTCTTCGATTCCTTTAAGTTGCCGAGTTAAGTCTGAAACTCTTGTTTCAGACCGCGACTTTTCTTCTTTTGAATCTTTTTCCGCCCACTCAAGAAACTTTTTGGCTATATAATTTGAGATGGAAACATTTTGAACTGCCACCCTCAACTTTTCCTCAAGCTTGTCTCCTGTAATATATTTCTGAGAGCAGGGACCAAATTTCTTTGAACACCTGTAATAAATATATGTGGCAGTTCGATTAGTTCTTCTATAAATCTTGATATGTTTCTCTGCTGTGATTGAACCACCACACTCACCACATTTAACAAGTCCAAGAAAATCAAATTCAGTAATGTGTTCGAAATGAGTTTTACTTTTTCTTCTGACAACTTCTTGGACTTGGTCAAAAAGTTTCTTACTTATTAACGGTTTATGGCTTCCTTCATATAATTCGCCGCAAAAGTTCATAACTCCGTAGTAAAAAGGATCTGAAAGCATATGTTTAATTTTATTAACATGGATGACATGGCCAGTCAGATTGAAAATTTTGTTCTTGGTAAAGAATTCCCTAATATCAACCTGCGTATATCCACCAGTTGCATACATCTTAAAAGCCTGTTGAACATATTTTGCCCTCTTTTTATCCACTCGAATAGTTTTTGTACTCTTGTCATTTAAATAGCCAAAAGGAGCTTTATTTGGCCATTCTCCACAGCGAAGTTTTTGACGGTTACCACGCTTTACGTTTACGGAAAGACTATCAATATAATACTTACTCTGGCCAAATGCGATATTTAACATGAACTTCCCTTGGGGAGTATTATCAAACCAAAAAGAGGGAAACTTGAGATCTAGAAGTTTTCCAGTATCGAGTAAGTAAATAATCTTCCCTCCATCAACACTATTTCTAGCCAAACGGTCAGGATGCCAAGAAACAATCCCGTTAGCAACACCCGTTTCAAGCAGTCTTATTACTTCAGCAAATTTAGAACGACCCGGCTCTTTGGCAGTTTTACTTTCTAAAATGAAATCAATGATCTCAAGTTTTTCTTTTGCGGCGAATTCTTTTAACTCGGCAACTTGTGCTTCAATGGAAAGAATCTGACGATCTGGTTCATCAGTTGATTTTCGGCAATATGCTATGTATTTAATCATGACAGTTTGTATTTAAAATTTTTCGATTTGCTTTCTTCTTTTCTGAATCCTGTCAACTCACTTGCAGATACATAAATCGAGGCTGGGAACCCCTTGCGGCGTCCGCACTCGCCGCGTCTCTGCGCCTCTCCACTCACGATCTGCTGACGCTTTACCGCCAAATTCGAACCACTTTCTTGTCTTAGCTCAGGCTCGCTTCGCTCGCCTTCGCTTTAACTGTCGGCTCGAATTGTTTTCTTGTTAAAGGAAATCGCAAAAAATTTTCGATTTTAGTGAAAAACTAAAATCGCCGGTTATATTTCTAATTTACTCCGTGAACATCTTTGGTCAACTGTATCGTATTGCTTCTAACTAACCGAAAAACTATAATTCATGCAGAATGACAAAAAGTAAAGTCGTTTTTATTGCAGGAGCCTCAAGAGGTATTGGCTTAGCAACAGCCAAAAAATTCGCCACTAAAGGCTGGTTGGTTGCAGGATTTTACAATAAAAAAACTGGACCAAAAGTCAAAAATGTCAGTTGGTACCAATTTGAGATTTCAGACTACTCTAGTATTAAAAAGTCATTTGGAAAAGCTTTTGAAGACTTAGGTAGAGTTGACTGCTTTATAAATTGTGTAGGAATTTTTGGATATAAAAATCTTGCTGAATATGATGAGCAGTTGTTAGATAAAGTTATCAATGTAAATGAAAAAGGGGTCTATCTCACCACGAAGGAAATTTTAAATAAAATGACTGATGGCTCAATTGTTTATATTAGTTCAACTGCTGCTCAAATTGGGAGTACAGATCCGGTTTATGCAGGAACGAAATCTGCAATTTTGGGTCTTACTAAATCAATGGCAAAAGCTCTTGCTCCGAAAATTAGAGTGAATTGTGTTGCCCCCGGAGTAACTAATTCAGACATGACTAAAAATATGAAGCCAGAGAGACTTAATCAACTCATAGAAATGTCTTTACTCAAAAGAATTGCGGAACCAGAAGATGTCGCCAGTGCTATTTATTTTCTAGCAAGCGATGAATCAAAACACATAACCGGCACATGTTTAGATATTAATGCAGGGTATGTACTAAGATAAACATATGGCAATGATTAAATCAATAAATCCATCAACAAACGAAGTTTTAGGTGAAGTTGAGATTTCGACAGAGAAAGATATAAAAGAGAAAATTACAAAAGCCCATAAGGCTAAGGAAAACTGGAGAGATTTAGGAATTGAAGGACGTGTAAAGGCTTTGCGGATGGTCGTTGAAAATTTCAAGACACACAAAGAGGAAATTGCAAAACTGACTTCATCTGAAATGGGAATGCCAATATCGTTATCTCGCGGCGATGTTGATGATTCTCTTAAGTATTTCAGTTGGTATTTGGACAATGCTGAAAAATATTTATCTCCCGAAGTCGTCTATGAAGACGAAAAAACAAAACACATTGTTTATAGAGAGCCGATAGGTGTCTCGGCAAATATAACCCCATGGAATTTTACAGTATCGAATTTTGTCTGGTCTGTCCCTCAATCACTGGTATGCGGGAATGTTGTTATTTATAAGGCTTCTGAAGAAGTTCCTCTTTGTGGAAAGTTAATAGAAAACATTGTAAGGGAATCAAATCTTCCAGAAGGAGTATTTTCTGAAATTTATGGAGCTGGTGAAGTTGGAAAAATCTTGGTGAATGGAGACATAGATATGATTTGTTTCACTGGAAGCACAAAAACTGGTAAATATTTGTACGAAGTTGCAGCCAAAAAATTTATTAAAGTTTTTCTCGAATTGGGTGGCTCTGCACCAGGAATAGTTTTTGAGGATGCAGATGTTGACCGTGTTCTTGATTCTGTTTTTGAAAATAGATTTCTTTTTACTGGACAAATTTGCGACGGGCTAAAAAGATTAATTGTTCACAAGGGTAAGTTTGATGAAGTTGTCAAAAAACTTGTACAAAAAATAAATTTCACAAAAGTCGGTGATGCAATAAACGAAAAAACTGAAATTGGACCATTGGTTTCAATGGGGCAATTAAATACTTTGGAAGAGCAAGTGAAAGATGCGCTTGAAAAAGGTGCAAAAGTCGAAGTTGGGGGAGAAAGAATTAAAAATTTTGCTGGTTCTTTTTATAAACCCACAATATTAACGAACATAAAGAAAAATATGAGAGTTTGGGACGAGGAGGTTTTTGGGCCAGTCCTTCCTATTGTTTCATTCAAAAACGAGGAAGAAGCTATTGAACTAGGCAATGATACAAAATATGGATTGGGTTCTTATATTTATAGCGAAAATAAAGAAAAAATAAGAAGGGTCGCTTCAAAAATAAACGCCGGAATGGTATCAACAAACAATGCCAGCTACTTACAACCAACCAGCCCGTTTGGGGGATACAAGGAATCTGGCATTGGTAGAGAACACGGAAAGTTTGGCTTTTATGAATTAACACAGGTTAAAGTTGTGGCAGAGGAAAAAACTTAAATATAATGTTTCTTAAAAAGAGCTATCGTAAATTGTAAGCAAAGTTCTGAAGTAAGTTCGCACGCTCCCGTCTCTGGTGTAACAATCAATCCATTTGATTACATCATCGTCTGTCAATACAAAGATTATATAATTATCATCCTTAATCCTTCGCAAGGCTGCTTTACCACTTTCATCAACAGAAGATTTTCTTGAGAAGATAATCCCTATGCGACCTTTTTTTGGATTGAGATAATGAAACATTTGGTAAATCTCCTTATCTTTGATTGGACCATTGTAATTTTTAGCGTCAAAAATAAGATATTTGCAATCATAAGGTTCACTCCTAAATTCATCCCAAATAATTGCTTTATCTAAGTCCATTCTCTTTTTGGTTACTAGAGGAATTGTTATATCTTTCCTCGTGCCCTTTTCATCAAGAGGAACATACTTATTAGGAAGTTGTGGCATTGCCTCAGCTTCAAAAAATTCATTATTTTCAAAAGTTAACTTTACTAGATCAAGACAAACATCCTCGAATGTCTTCCAGTCACTATTACCAGGTGAACACCCTTTTAATCTTTGGAGTAAATTTCCCCCCTTCTTTTCCCTGATAAGCTTTTCCGCAGACTCTATCCCGCCAGATGCCCCGGTAAAGAGGCTATCATAATCTTTTGTTTCATAATCTTCAGGATACAACGATTTTAGTTCGTCCTTCAGTTTTGAATAATCATCTATCATAAATTATATTTCTCTAATAACACCTATCGTATTTATGTATTCACCTCGTAACTTATAAATTCTTGCAGATAGCCAGTTGGAGTTTTCGTAACCAGAGTGTTTTAATGCCCACTTTTCGAGTCTCAAAAGCGGCTTAAACGATCTTTTTTCTTTGAGATTCTCGGCGAAAGAGATGGCAATCCGCCAAAGATAGTTGATGTACCCCCAATATTCTTTTTTCTCTTTCTCTGTTTTCTTCTCCTTTAGGATCTTGAAGGAATAATCCAAGAGCTCAAAGAATTTGTCTAGATATTTTTCGTCTTTAAGTTCGATAAGGGGTTTAGCAAAATACATCCAGTCTACTTCGACCTCTGCGTCTGTGGGGGTGTAAGCAATTACTTCTTCGTCTCTGGGGGGTGTCACTAATGGTCCCTTAATTCGCCCGATTCGCCAATCAATGGCTTTCTCGTCTTTGAAAACAGTAATGAGAATTGCGTTGGCGGTTTCAGCAAGTTTGGTTTTTTGATCGCCTATTTCTTCTTTAAAAACGATATTCAGAAACTTCTTTGTTTCAATATCAGAAACATCAGTGAAAAGAGCTAGTGTCTCCAGAGCTGATTTTTGATCCTGGTCCTGGATATATTTACCTCCAACGAAAGATCTTAGAACCGGTTTGACGCCCGATAATTTACAACCCTTTTTTGCGTAATGACCAACCAGATAAATATACGTTCCAGGGATAAGATAGCGTCTATCGTCCCTTTTATCGCTCATAACTTTGTTTACAAACCCAAGCTCTTCGTCTTTTATTTTTTCGACCAAATCCATGATCAAACTCATATCTTCTGAATAGGCATAGGGAATAAAATCTATGATTTGCTGTCTGTGATTTTTGATTTCCTGGGGTGCGAAAATTTTAACTACAGAAAGAACCTTTCCATAATAAGCGGCAACAGCAGACCATGTAAATTGCCCCACTCCTTTTTCTGGGATGGTAATTTTAATTTCTTGAGGTTTGATTTTCCGAATTCCCTCATCGACCGCCAATTTGGTAAGTCGTTTTTTGTGTCTGGCGCCTTCTTTTGTTTTGAAAAATTCATCTAGCTCCCTTTTATTATTTAAGTAGTACTCAAACACACTGGGGATATATTTACCGGGAGCGGGTTCAAGTAGTTTCCGGAAATCCTGAATAGTATTTTGCTTTTTCTTACTTTGTTGCTCTTCCCAATAGGCGTCAGCAACTTGTTGATCAACAGGCTTTACTTTTTTTAGATCAACCGCCTTTTCATAAACTGCTTGACCGACTTCTCCATTTATTCTCTCGGCAATATAAATAATGGAGTCGGCGCGTTTCTGAATATTCCCCGGCAATTCTTTTATTTTTTCAAAGTAGGCAGCTAAGTTATCTGGAGTAAGTAAAGCTGCTAGAATCTCCTCATAATCAAAAAACAAATGTAGCGATTTGGTATCGTCTTCCAACTTCTTTGTTTCATCTAAAATCTCAAAAAGGAAATTCTTGTCTCTATTATTGATGAGCAAAACAATCTGTTTAATAAAACCGGATTTTTCCTCTTGATAAATGTCTTGGGTTTGAAATATTTTGAAGATTATTTTTTTAAGGAGACCAATTATTTCTTCATCTAATTCCTTTTCTATGTTTTCTATCAGCTGTTGATCGCCGTCTTTTTTGTCATAAATACTCGCGTGTTTCAAAAAAGATTTCCAAAATTCTTCATCTTCAGAGATTTCCTCGAGAAGATATTTCATAGACTCTTTTTTTGTTATTTTAAAAAGTCCATGTCGGGCATAAATACCAGAACCCCTTTTAATACCTTTGATAAAGTGCGAAATTGAATCTTGAGAACTTGGGTCGGTTTCAATACAAAATTCAATAAAAGTATCTCTTACCAAAGAGTCATTACTATCAATACAACTAGCTACAAGTGGAATGATAGTTGGCTTTTTAAGTTTGGCTAAAGCAGAGAGACTGTTGCGAGGTAAAACTCCATTTCCATCGTCCCGAGGGTTATTGACAAAATCTATAAGTTTTTTCTCCCAAAATGATTTATCTTTTTGGACAAGGGGGCTATTGTACTCAAGTAACCCTTCGACAACGGCAACTACATTACCACGCTTAACAAAGGTCTCAGTTTGGTCTGGCCATCTTTTAATATCCCCTTTTATCTTTTTGTAAGAGTTGGTATCTACAAATTTAAATAAACTATTCCTAGCCCATGCCGGAAGCCAAACCAGACGTTCAAAGTATGAACTGTAAACAAGCTTGAAGATTCTATCTTTAAATTCTCTCGTTAAATTAGCATTTGTAAGGACAAGAAGTTCGACAAGATTGTCATCGATATTGTCCTTATTTTCTTCTAAAAAGTGGATGAGCCATTTAAGAATTGCCTTGCCACTTGATGATTCAAGCAGAAATCGTAAAACCCCGCTCCAGGAGGATTTGAAAGCAACAACACCCTCCTGGTTGAGTATCGCCAGTCTTTCGAATTCTTCAATAGATTTCTTCTGCCCTAACAAGTATTCAGCTACCAAGAATTCTGTTAGTGTGTGATGATTCCAGATAAAAAGCGTTTGTTGCTCTCTTTCTTTGATCCCGGCAAGATGATTCTTTTTAACCCAAGTAAGAAATGAGAGTTGGAATCTTGTTGGAGCGCCAACCTCTTTCAGTATTTTCTTGAGTTCTTGAGGATTAACTGCGTCAGTTTGCATTTTTTCAAAAGCGAGCGCAACTGCCTGAAGTACGAGACTATCTAATTTCCTTTTGGCGATTCTGTCGAAAAAATAGTGGTAGAAATTATAGCGACTAAAAGTTTTTGGTCTTTCTTTATCCAGATATTCAAGTAACCAGCCTAGATAGACTTCGTCAGCTATAAAGCTGTTGTAAAAATCGTGGAACCAAAACTGATCCAGAATACTTTTTACGAGGTCTTCAGAAGGACGAAAGCCAGATGGGTACTTGTTATTCAGTATCCTTTTTTTAATCTCTTGGTTATCCAGCTTATCATCAAACATAAATTCGCCCAATTTTAGCACTTAAGCTCAATTGCTTAAAGTGTTGGTGTTGGCGGATCCGCCCTCCCCGCCGCGAAAAAGGGAAAAAATAAAAGCGGCGGGGGGAGAAAAGCGGAATACCCCCCGAAACGAGCAGAGTTAATAGAAATATACTTAGATTAGGCGAGGAGCGTGCGTAAGCACCAATTAAATGTTTTCCGCTCCGAGCCGAGGAAGATACTGAACCAAGAGTATAAATTAGGATAAACAATGGCGAGGTGGCCCCTAGGACGCCCTAGCGAGTGGAGGCGGGGTCCGCCGCCAACACCTTTCTTTGGGTGGGTGGGATACCTAGGGAGTACAAATAAATGTTCCTTGTACAATATTGTCTGCGCATGGGAGGGTTTGGGGCAAAGACAATATTGTATACTTGTTCTTAACGCGCGCAAAAAAATATCAAAGCGAAGGCGAGCGGAGCGAGCCTGAGCTAAGACAAGAAAGCAGTTCGAATTTGGCGGTAAAGCGTCAGCAGAACTGGACTATGTCGGAAATAGTGTGTCCTATTTATCACAGTATTGATCCTGCCCATGCATAATCTGTAAACTTTGGAGACTGATGTCTACCAACAAGTCTGAAGTTGGGAATTTGAGTGTTTGTGGCCATGTGGGTTAAATGCGTAAAATCTCCTTCCAGGGGTGTTTCTTTCGCTTCAATTGCAAGATTTTCATCCAAAATAAAATCAATTTCGTGTCCGGTTTTTAAAGCAAAATATTGGATTTGCCCAATCCGTGCAAGTTGGTTAAAAAGTGTATTCTCAAACTGAGCTCCGCTTGAAAGCTCTGCCAGAGTATTGGCAAGTCCTGTATCACAAAAATAAAGTTTTCGGGATTTTACCATTTCCCTGTCAATACTTTTTGTATAGACAGGAGCAGTATTTATAAGATAAGTCTTTTTAAAAAAAGAGATGTAATTAGTTACAGTTGGACGAGAAATTCCAGTTAGTCTCGATAATTTTGTATATTCTACTCTGCTTCCAATCCGTCCGGCTAAAAGTTTTGCGAGAGAATATAAATTACGCTCATCTGAAAAATCGGCAAGTGAGCGAATATCAATATTTACGTACGAAGACATAATATCTGATAATAGATCACGTTTATCGGCCTCCGAATCTGCAAGCACGACTTGGGGAAAACCGCCAAAGCGTATATATTCCTCGTAATAAGAAGAGAGGCGATTGTACTCTGAAACATTAAACGATCCTTTTTCCCAGTCAGTCTGTGAAAATGAGATGTTTTTGAAAATAAGAAACTCTCCAAAGTCTAAGGGATGTAATTCAAAAAGCTTCTTTCTTCCAGATAAGGACTCGGAAAATAAATTCTTAAGATAATACGAACTTGAACCAGTGACAATAAACTTGATTTCGTGATGGTCAGACAGATACTTAATTGCACTGGGACTATCCGGAGCTAGTTGAATTTCATCAAGGGCAATAACCATTGGCTGCCCTGCAGATAATCCTCGAGCAATAAAGGCTCCATGAATAGCCTCATAATTCTTTTCATCAAAAAGCTCACGATTATCAGGACGCTGCAAATCCAGATAAAGAGAGTTTTTATTAGGAATGTCCAAAAGAAGCTGTTGGATAAGAGTGGTCTTGCCAGTTCTCCTCATGCCCGTAAGAACGGTTACAAGAGGTGTTTGGGTATGCGAAAGAAGCTCTGTGTAGATTTTACGCCTGTAGAACATATGCAATCATTACTTTACAAAAAGTATAACTTTTTGTCAAGTATCAATTTCAAGGTATTTGAAACGTTATCCTTTTATAATGTCCCAAATGTCTCACCGCGTCCGTCCGTAACTTTAGTGTAGGCGGATTTAGCCTTGAATGTGATACACTTGGGATAATTGGTTATGGGTCTATATGGTCCGAGACCCTACTGCTCGGCACGTTGGAGAATTAAAACTGTTAAAATAGTAAATATGATAGATACACTTCTCAAAAATAAAATTGCCCTAGTTACGGGTGCAAACCATGGAATCGGTGCAGCAATTGCTAAAGCCCTTGCTAAACAAGGGGTTAAGGTTTTTATTACTTATTTAAGAGCATCGAACACCGATAAATGGCGCGAGCCCGATTATGTCAAAAATCAAAGCCAAACAGCGGATAAGATTGTTAGCGAAATCCAGAAAAACGGGGGAAAAGCTGTGGCTTTAGAGGCAGACCTTGCAGATGTGTCAACTTTTAAAAAACTGTTTGACGAAGCTGAAAAAGCACTTGGGCCAGTGGAAATTCTGATAAATAATGCTGCGTACTGTAATCCTGATACATTTGAACCGAAAGAGTTATTTGAACAAAAAACTGGCGCAACTTCTGATACTGTTTCGTTAGAGCAATACGAACAACATTTTGCTGTTAATACAAGGGCGGCTGTATTTTTGATAGAAGAACTTACCCGTCGCCATGTTGCCAGAAAGGCAAGTTGGGGCAGAATTATCAATATCAGCACAGATTGGGCTGACTGTTTTCCGACGGAAATTTCTTATGGTGCAAGTAAGGCCGCGACTGAAGCATACAGTAGAGCTGCTGCGGTTGAGCTAGGGAAGTATGGAATTACGGTAAACATTATTGGCCCGGGGCCGATCCAAACCGGCTGGATGTCAAAAGAAGTTGAAACAAATGCGGCGCAAAGGGCTCCGTTAAAAAGGGTTGGTTTTCCGGAGGACATTGCTGACGTTGTAGTTTTTCTTGCATCTGAACAAGCAAGATGGCTTACCGGTCAGAGGCTTTTTGTCGGCGGCGGCAACAGGATAATATAAGGGGTTATGTATGGGTTCGCAAGAGACTTGACCCGTATGCTCAGCTCATGAAAAATATTCTTGCTTCAGATTATATATATGTTGGTAGATCAAAAATATTTAAAGCGGGCCGGGGCGTTTTCGCCAGTCGTGATATTAAAAAGAGTGAAGTTATTGAAAGATGTCCGATTATTGAAATTCCAAAACACGATTCATCAGGTTTAAACGAAAGTATTCTTGTTACTTATTTCTTTTATTTTGGTAAAGATAAGGAACGATTG
>Ga0075629_110_pt1 | contig 19737 bp, 15 predicted proteins | sample RifGroA1_FD_68381 | JGI IMG/M metagenome (GOLD analysis project Ga0075629, IMG submission 68381) | Microgenomates (Curtissbacteria) bacterium GW2011_GWA1_40_16 | reverse complement strand
CACCTATTCTTTAACTTTTGAAACAGCCGGTATTTACCCTTATCACTGCTCCGCCCATGCCCAAACAATGACGGGTTCAATTCTGGTTGAGTAAAATCCAAAAATGACAAAATTACAATTAAACCAAAATGTCCTCCGGCCAAGTCAGACTTGGCTCTGGCCAATTGTTGTTTTGATTGTCGCCCTTCTTGTCCTCTGGACAAAACCCTGGCAGACAAAAACCACCCAAACAGTCTCGGTTACCGCCGAAGGCAAAGCCGAAGCAGTTCCCTCAATTGCCAAAATAACGGCAAGTATCCAGTCAACAAACCCTAATCTCGACCGGGCAAGGGCCGAAAACCAAACAAAAGTGGATGCCATAGTAACCAAACTTAAATCGATAGGGACCGAAGAAAAAGATATCAAGACCCAAAACATCTCCGCCAACCCGACCTACGAGATTCCCATGATGTATCCCGCTCCGCCAAGGCCAAACACCAATGCTTTTACAACTTCCCTGGAAATAACTGTCAGAGACCTCAAAAACGCCGATGCCGTCCTTTCGGCACTCACCGCAAACGGGACAACCAATATCTATGGGCCCCAACTCACAGTCGACGATTCAAAATTGGAAAGCGCCAAATCCCAAGCGCGCCAGAATGCGGTTGAAAATGCCAAAACCAAAGCCAAAGAACTGGCCCAAGCTTCCGGTAGATCAGTCGGAAAAGTCGTATCCATCAAAGAACAGGGCGACTACGCATACCCCGTACCCATGATGGCGGCAGGGTCGGTTGATTTAATCCAAAAGGAAAGCCAGATCCAGCCCGGCCAAAACGACGTTACAATTAATCTCCAGGTAGATTTCGAACTGAAGTAAATTTGGTTTCTCATGGGTTTAAAAATACCTAAAATCAGCCAATCCTTAATACTTTTGGTAATTTTTGTTTTTGCAATCTTTTCCGGAATTATTATTCACCGGGCAACCTGGTTCGTACAGGACAAACACTTTTCAATACTCGCTGAAAGTTTTATAAAAAATGATCTTTTTTTAAGCCCCTACAACCTTCCCCCGGGGGACTTCGCCGATTACCAAGGTCGGCAATATTTGTTCTTTGGCCCCCTGCCCTCTGTAATTCTAATGCCGTTTGTCTATATCTGGGGACGAAATTTTCCGCAAATATACCTTTCTTTTTTCTCATTGGTTTTAACTTTTATCGCCATATTCCAAATATCAAAAAAATTAAAATTCTCAAGCACTGATAGCTTATGGCTTGCCAACTTTTTTGTTTTTGGGACTGTACTTTATTTTGTTGGCTTGATTGACATATCTGCTTACCTGCCCCAGGCAGTGGGAACTGCTTTCATGGTTTTATCCATTCTGGAGTATTTCACAAAACGGCGCTTTCTTTTAATAGGCATCCTAATTGCCGCGGCGGGGGCAACAAGGGTAACACTTTTTGGCATAACCCTTTTTTACTTATTTGAAATCTTCCAAAACCGCAAAAACCATGATTTTAAAAAAGAGGTAGCCCTTCTTCTTATTCCTGTGGTTTTTTCACTTGTTTTGCTTGGGGCTTATAACCTCCGGCGCTTCCATTCCCCTTTTGATACGGGCTACACAAAAAATGTGACTGTTCTGGATAAAAATTACCTCAATAACCAACTAGGCTGGTTCAGCCCGGTCCATATTCCGGCGAATTTGTACAACTTGCTGCTTCGGGGGCCGGACCCGGTTTTAAGGGAAAACGTGGAAATGGTCTTGAAATTCCCATACCTCAAGGCAGATGGCATGGGGTTGGCAATTTGGTACACTTCACCCCTATTTTTATATATCATCGCAATAAAACGGGCTTCTCACACAAAATCAGCCGTGGTCGGACTAGTAGCCTTAGCATTTCCCTCGTTAATTTACATGGGGATTGGGGCTTCCCAATATGGTTACAGGTATAGTTTGGATTTTATTCCTTTGCTGTTTTTAATCCTCCTGCCGGCCTTCAATAAAAAATTGTCGACACCAGCAAAAGCCCTAATTGCAACCGGTATAGTAATCAATTGCTTTTATATGCTTAGCATCTGGAATTCTTATCCGCTACTTACTTTTTGGGAATATTTAAAATAGCCGCAAACCATCCCTAAGTCTTATTAATTTTCCAGGAAACCAAATATCCAAAAAGGACTATTAGGCTTAAAGAGGAAACCATAAGCCCAACCTTAAAAATCAAACTGTCATAATAAAACCTTACAGTGTGGTTCCCCGGCACCAAAGGCACTGCCCGAAAAGTATAGTCGGCCCTCAGTATTTCGACTTCGTTCCCGTCCACCTTTGCCTTCCAGCCCGGGTAATAATTGTCTGACAAAAACAGAATTTTAGGCTGGCCTGATTCCGTTTTAACAACTACCTCCTGCGGCCTGTAACTGACTATCTCGGCAGTCCCCGGCCCGTATTGGGCCGAAATTGGCGACGGTTTTTCCAAAACCAGAACATTCCTAAAATCAAAGTCGGGAGAGAGCAGCTTCTCCGGAATTCTTTTTCTTCTCTCGGCGTCAATCTCATCTGTCGTTTTTCCAGTCGAATCAATCTCCGGCGGTCCTTCGTAATTTGAAGCCAAAAATACCCTCGGCACAACTTCGTCATTTTCAAAAACCCCAAGCTTGCCGCTTTCAAAAACTTTTTTGAAGTTATTTTTCTCCATTAGCTCAAAATCATTCTGGTTACTAGTCACGTATTTTACCCCAACCAAATCAATCAGCTTTCTGCGGCCGGGGCTGGAAAAAAGCTCCAAAGTTTTCCCTCTCCCCAGCCCCGCATCTGCCCGGAAAGAAAAACTGTTTATATCACCACCCTGCATACCATGGGTAAATTCTGCATAAGATTTGTTGTTCAGGGAATCGTAACCCTCAGGCCAAAAAATGGAATACTGGCTGGCAAAGTTATTCTCAAAATATGCCTCTCCAATCCCCCAGCTTCGAAAGTTACCTTGGTTTTCCTGAATAAAATTTAAAATTGCATTTTCCGGAAAAATGTATCTTCTATCCGAAAATGAAAAATATTTTTGGGAAAAATAAAAAGTCTGCAAAAAGAAAATGGTAATAACCAAAATGGCCAACTTTTCCTTGAGTTTTGGCCTATAAAACCCGGCGGTAACAGCAATTGCACTCAGAACAAAAACAGCTAAAGGTAAAACCAAATTGCGCAAGGAAATTAAAGCATTTAACTTGGCACCAACACCACTCTGACCCAAATACGGCAAACCAAGTTTAATAATGGCAAGCACCCAAACTGCGAGGGATAAATAGATTACCCCCAATACCATAAAGGGGGCAAAGACCTTTCGGTCACGGACCTTGAGCCATTCGTCCAGCCCAATTGCACCCAAAACTCCAAGGCAGAAAGCCGGAATGAATAAAATCCTATTGGCAATCGAAGTCGAAAGAAAGGGGACCGGCAAATACAAAAATAACTTTGAAGTGGGCAAATTGAGTGTTGAAAAAAGGGAAACCGCACCTACCAAAAATAAAAAAACCACCAATCTATTCTTGGGGTTTTTAACCAGGGCATAAAACGCAAACACAAGCGTTGCAATGCCTACAAACAAAATCCCCTCATAATACTGTGCTGATCCGCCCCTAAAAAAATTCCGTGTTGCCGGACTTCCGAAAAAGTCTGGTGCCAAATATGTTGCCAGCGACCTCCAAGGCAAAAGGAAAGAAAAAAGAGTCTCGGTTAAACGTATTTGTGACCTTGCGCTGTTAAAAAATAACTCACTGGATGGCAAAATCTGCACAGCCGCCATGCCTATTCCAATAAAAATCCCCCCCAGAATCAATAACCCCGCCCGGCTTAAAAAGAGGCCCCATCCAAGCCTCATTAAAAGGTAAAGGAAAACAAATATAAAAAGGTAGATCGAGGTCTGCATGTAACCTCCAAAAAATGACAGTACTGTTGAGATGGCGATTAAACCAACAAACCTCTTCTCTTTCTTTTCAATAAACCTGTCAACAGCAAAAAGGATGAGGGGCATCCAGATTATTGAATGCGGCGACATCACGACTTCCTCTCCCCAAGTCAGAATATAAGGGCTAAAACCAAAGGCAAGCGCCCCAAAAACAGAAGCAATCCCAGAAAGCTTAATATTCTTCAAAAATAAGTATGTAAAGAAAGAGCCGAAAACCATTGGTGTCACCCGTAAAAGGTGCCAGAACTCAACTTGCGGCAAAAACATCCCGAAAAGGTTTAACGGGTAAAAAACAGCTGTCTGGAAATCCGCCATATGCAAATGGCCCGAAAAAGCATAAGGGTTCCAAAAAGGGACGCCAAAATGGCGCAATGCGTCTAAAGTAACCCGGTAAAAAGGGAAATAAATTCTCAATTGATCCCAACCGCTATCTTTAAAAGGCAGGTTTAGCCCGTAAGGCGGATAAAAGGAGACCAGTAAATTGCCGTTTAAATTGACCTTCCCCAGAAAAATAGGCCAAAACAAAATTAAGGAGAGGAAAGTAAACAAACTGAAAACCAAAATAAGATGCTTTGCCTCGTTACCAAATTTCATAAAAGTATTAAAGCACCATAACTTGAAATAGGGAATTACTAGTCCAAAATTTTGATTTTTGATCTTTGACCTTTGATTTTATTTATAGGTAATCCCGGAGTTTTTTCGCGCGGGTGGGATGCCTTAATTTTCTGATTGCTTTTGCTTCAATTTGCCTGATTCGTTCACGGGTCACACCGAACTCACGGCCAACCTCCTCAAGCGTCCTCTGCTTGCCGTCCTCAAGCCCAAAGCGGTACTCCAAAACCTTTGCTTCCCTTGGGGAAAGCGTTGCCAGCATCTCGCGGATGTCGTCCTTAAGAAGCGCTTGTGTGGCCTGATCGGTAGGTCCGGCCGAAGCATCCTGAATAAAATCTCCAAGACGTGAATCTTCTTCTTCGCCGACGGGTGCCTCGAGTGACGCCGGTTCCTGGGAAACTTTAATTATCTCCCGCACCTTTTCAGGTGGCACTTCCATTTCCAAAGCCACTTCCTCCGGTGTCGGTTCGCGGCCCAGCTCCTGCATCAGTTTCCTGGAAACACGGTTAAACTTATTGATTGTCTCAACCATGTGAACCGGAATCCTGATCGTCCTTGCCTGGTCGGCAATTGCCCTTGTTATCGCCTGCCTGATCCACCAGGTGGCATAAGTGGAAAACTTGTAGCCTCGGCGCCAATCGTATTTGGCGACGGCGCGCATCAAACCGATGTTGCCTTCTTCAATAAGGTCCAAAAGCGTTAATCCCCGGTTAACATATTTTTTGGCAATGGAAACAACCAACCTCAAATTGGCATTAATCAACTTCTCCCGCGCTTTCCTGTCTGCTTTCTCAACCCTCTTTGCCAAAGAAACTTCCTCGTCGTATGTCAAAAGAGAAACCCTGCCGATTTCTCTTAAATACATTCTCACCGGATCGGAAAGATACCCTTCCTCCAAAGAAGCCAGGCTCTCCAGTTCCTTTTCAAGTTCACTAACAGATTTGGAAGCATCGGAAACATCTATCTCGGTTGTGTCAAAAACATCAACACCTTCCTCAAGACACCTATGAAAAAGGTCGTCAACCTCATCTATTGCATTCTCGGGTGCCGGGAAAATTGCCAGCACATCTTCCTGGGCTATAAAACCCTGCTCACGCCCGCGCTTTAAAAGCTTTCTGATTTCGGCCTTAACGTCTATTTTCTTTTCGGTTTTTGCTTCTGCTTTTGCTTTTTTTGCAAGAGTTGTACTCTTAGCCATTTACTAAACCTCCTTTTAGAGTCTTCGAAAGTTCGTCGAACTTTCTAGATAAAATTGCTGCCTTTTTATTATCAGCATGCGATTCGGCAAGCTTTATATCGCGTGAAAGCTCACCCAATTTCTTCTTAAGGGAGATGTGTTTTATCCTGTCGGCAACTTTTTTAAGTTCCGACATCCACAATTCCCGGTCAGCAAGGGCTGGGCTAATAGAAACGAGGAACAAATCATCAACAAAACCATCCAAATCGCCGGGCAATTTACTAAGCAGATTCTTTAAACTTTTCTGTCGATTTGAAACTTTTTGGGATGAACTTTTTCCGCTCCCCTTCTTTGAAGCACTTATTATATCATGTAGCCAGGAAAAAAAATCCTTCGCGCTGCCGTCGGTAAAATCATCTGCCGCCAAAAGCGCCAGGTCATCCTGTTTTAAATTGTCCCCATAAACCAAAAGCGCCAAAAAATATTTTTCCAAAGTCAAGCCGCTTTTACCAAAAACCGGTTCACGGCCGGGTACTAATTTATCGGCCGCAACATATTGGTCCGGCATCCTTTTTTCTACTGCTTGGGCAACCAGGCTAATATCCAGATCCAACACTCTGGATAACTTTTCAATGTAATGCGCCCTTACCATATCATCCGAAATCTTGGAAAACATCGGCAAAACCTCGCCGCCAATCTTCTTTTTACCTTCGGCAGTCGCCCCGTCAAAACGCGAGAGCGCTGACTCAATATAAAAATCATAAATGTTTTCGGCACTATTTATTGCTTTTTTAAATCCCTCAGGGTTACTTTTTACAAATTCGTCAGGATCCTTGAACTGCCCCAACCGGACGATTTTAACAATCACCCCGGCCATATCCAAAAGCTCTATCCCTCTTCTTGCCGCCGCATCCCCCGCCAAATCCCTATCAAAACAAAGCGCAACATTCTCACAAATCCTGGAGACAAGAACTACCTGTTTTTCTGTAAGCGCAGTCCCTTTGGAAGCTACAACATTCTCAATTCCGGCCTGGTGTGAGGATATAACATCAAATTCGCCCTCTACAAGAAGTGCCTCGTTTTTACTACGGATAGTCGACTTTGCAACATCCAAACCAAACAAAAGAGACCCCTTGTTAAACACAAGCGTTTCCGGCGAGTTAACATACTTCGGCTCATTGTTCTGGGCCTCGTCAATAATCCTTGCCGAAAATCCAAGTATTGTTCCTTTGGCATCCTTAAGCGGAAAAACAAGACGGTTACGGAACCTGTCATAAAACGATCCGTCATCCTGTGCGCCACGGCTACGTCTGGCAATCACCAGCCCCGATGCTGCAACATCCGCTCCCGAAAAACCACGTTTCACCAAAAAATCAAAGGCGTTCTGCCAACCACTGGGCGCATAACCCAAATCATACTCACGCCATGTTTCCTCTTTTACTCCGCGGCCAACAAGATATTCCCTTGCCTTCTCGCCTAAAGGATGCTTATTCAAAATATGTGAGTAAAATTTGGCAGTTAGGCTATTTACAGCAAGAATCTTGTCCTTTTCTTTTGACTGGGCACTGGGGGCAAAAGTCGTAAGCCTAACACCAACCCTTTTGGCCAAGTCCTCCAAAGCTTCCCTAAACTCCCAGCCTTCCATCTTTTCCAAAAAGGTAAAAACGTCTCCGGACTCCCCGCATCCAAAACACTTAAAAACCTGCCTCTCGGCAGAAACCATAAAAGAAGGTGTTTTTTCCGTATGAAAGGGGCAAAGACCCGAAAAATTACGCCCCGATTTTTTTAAAGGTAAATAGGAGGAAATAACCTCAACAATATCAACCTTGCTTTTAACTTCGTCTTTCTGGTCCATCGGCACCATTATAGGATTAAGCGCCTTTACTGACAAATATTAAAAAGAAAGTTATAATCAAGTCTTGTTAAATCCCAAAATTCTTTGAATTTTGGGGAGGAGAAACAAGTTTGCGTAAAACAAAATTTCTATAAAAATTTTGTGGCAAGCAATACTTTGTTTCGACGAGGAGAGGTCGCATAGTGGCCGAGTGCGCTTGCTTGGAAAGCAGGTATATCCGTAAGGGTATCGAGGGTTCGAATCCCTCCCTCTCCGCTGTAATATTAAATTGCTATAATTTACCTATGCAGTCAAAGAGATTTATAGCGATAGGGGCTTTGTCTGGCATCTTAGCAGGTATACTACTTTCCCTTGTATTTCCTAATTTATTGATGTTTGGCGCTGAATATCGTAGCGCCAGTAATACACAACTTGGTCTTCCGGATTACACATCAACATCCGGATCAATACTTAACTCTTTGATAGTGTTTCCGATGCTATTAGGTATATTGGGCGGAATTTTTGGTCTTATCACATTTAAGCTGAAACAATTAAAATAGGTTCCTAAATAGTCAACTTGTCTCAGTCAATTCTTAAATCATGATTCTTAATTCTTAAATCGTAATTCATAAATCTTCCCTTTCGCCTCTTCCCAAAGTTTTTTTGTATCCTTAAATGTTAATTTACTACTAACCTCATCAAGCGGCAGCCAAACCTTATCGCTTACCTCAAACGCTGTCGTTGCTTCACCTTCTGAAATATATTCCATCAAAAAAAAGGTTACCGTCTTAAAAACCCTTTGTCTCTTGCCCTCCGAAGCTTCATGCGAAGGGGGGTCAAAGTAAAAATATTGCGTTTGCCCAACTTTCTCCAAAATCCTAGCGCGGACACCGGTTTCCTCTTCAACTTCCCTCAAAGCAGCTTGCTCGCTGGTTTCACCGGTTTCAATATGCCCTTTTGGAAAATCCCAGCCTTTATGTCCCGAATGCTGAGTCACCAGGACTTCCCACTCGGATTTACCCTTGCCGATCGTAGATCCTGAGCGAAGTCGAAGGACCGTAGATCCTGAGCGAAGTCGAAGGACTATCCCTCCAGCCGAAAACACGCGCTTTATCATAACAGGCAGATTTTACCAGAAAAAAGGTTTCTTGTAGATTATGCCCTAAGTTTATAGACAATGAGTCTGATCCGGTATACAAGCCAACTTAAAAAATACCAGGTGCAAAGTACAGACAGAAACAAAATTAGCACATTAAAAGCAAACAAGAAAATGCTGAAATGGGAATATGCTTGTTCAGGAATCCTAAACTCCTCCTTTATTACCCAGCGATAAACAAGCGGAAAACCCCAAGCGTGTCTTGAGATACTATTCTGTGGGTATTGGGCACCGACAAAAAAAGAAACAGCAAAAATCATACCGACTACAACAAATTTATTCCTGAAATACTCCATTAAGGAAATTCTATCAAATACCTGGCGCCCGGATACAAGAACCTTTGTTACCGTACTTTCCTCCAATATATGTTTTCGAAAATACCGACATCAAATTTTACGTTCCCTGCCAGTTGTGTCTTACGCTAGATTTTACCTTTGCTACTCCTTAAAATGAAATTTGACCGGTGACCCAACATTCACTTTTTGTTTTTGGAAAAAAATATACAGTCTTGCTGCTTTTTTTACTCGTTCTCTTTATTGTTGTTTTTCGCTCTTGGGAAAAAGCGGTTCCGTTTAGTGACCAGTTAAGCATTGAAGATGCAGCTTATAGCATGGTTCATGGTGCATCATGGATAATCCCAAACGTATATGGCCAACCCGTATTGGCAAAACCGCCGCTTATCTACTGGCTTACGGCACCACTATACACCTTTCTGCCTGTTGTCTCCCTGACGCCTAGAATACCAATGATAATCTTTGGCCTTTTGCTGGCATGGTTACTTTATCAGTCTGCAAAGATATTTTACGGAAAGGCCACTGCTCTTTGGGCAACACTTTTTCTTATTACAAGCGCGCCGTTCATAATCCTAACCAAAGCGGCAAATTTTGACTTACCTAACGCCTTTTTTGGCTTACTTACGCTTTACCTTTACAACCGCTCAAAAAGCAATTATCGTTTTCTTTACCTGGCAGGTATAAGTTTTGGGTTGGGAATCCTTACCCGATCATTTCTCGCATTTTTCCCGGCTCCAGTTATAGGAATAGACTTCCTCTTAACCAAGAAGCACCCACCGATATCTGTTATTCTCGCCTTTTGCTCCTTGGTACTTTTAGTTATACTTCCTTGGCACCTTCTCGCCTATTACCAAAATCCTTCAGCATTTATCAGTCTCTATCTGCGCCTTCCAGTGATCTACCATACGGTTAATTATGTTCCCGGCGATAAGATCCTCTCACCATTATATTATTTCAATATCTTCCTGCTTTTCCCTTCAACTATATTTGCGCTGCTTTATTTTTTCTCAAAAATACGCTCGCCCCTTTCTTCAATTGATAGACAGATTTTTGCTTATTGTGTGCTTATCTTTCTCTTTCTCAGTATCTCTCCTACCCGCCATGAATGGTACATTTTCCCTATTTACCCGGCTCTCTCCATTCTCGCCGGCGCATTTCTAGCCTCAATGCTTCGCAAAACCAAAAGGCAAACAACTACATTCTTTCTCCTCCTATTGTTCACACTCACATCTATTATTTCCACCCCAATTCTTCTTCTTTCTTCACCTCTGCCCCAGGCGGAGTCTATAAATGCTGTGCGCGTCATGGAAAAAAACAGTACCCCGCAAGACACACTTTATCTTTACCGCTACCCGCTTATTTGGCAGACGCGTTTTTTCCTAAACAACCGGCGGGTCGAGATAATACAACAGGTTGACGAAAAAATGCTTAAAGACAACAAAACATTATTTATTCTTATCCGTACGCAGGACACCCCAAACCTTTCTAACCTAACGGGGCAACAAGTACTCTATCAAGCCGACAATTTTTCTCTGGTTACATTAGAGGGTAAAAAAAAATAATTAGGATTAACCGGTGCAGTATTTGTCTTTCCAACAAAAGTACTCTCGCCCCGAGAAACATCTGCCAGCAGGAAATTCTATCAAAATAATAGGACTCTGAGATATAATGTTGTCCCGGCGCTCGTAGTTCAATTGGACAGAACATCAGCTTGCGGAGCTGACGGTTGGGAGTTCGAGCCTCCCCGAGCGCACATGGTAACAGGAGGAGTGCCGGAGTGGATGAACGGGCTCGTCTCGAAAACGAGTATCATTGTAAAATGATCGTGAGTTCGAATCTCACCTCCTCCGCAGGGTTCGTAAATTGTGCAATCTTGTGCACTATTCTTTGCGAAGTAAATATCCTGCCGCCTCCGCAAATAATCAAATTCAAATGGTTTCAAACCTTGTCCGCAACAAAGACACCATGTGTAGCTATTTTTTCCAATAAGGCTTTTTGGTAATAGTTCGATAAATCTTCCCTTGTGACCCCTATTTTAGATAAAAATAAACGAGTAGGAGCCGAAACCAACCCCAAATAATAAATTCTCTTGCTGGATTTCTTTATATTGGTAAGCATATCGTGAAAAACTACATTCTTAAATCCAGCCTGTTTTAAAAAACTTAGAAAATCTTCTTTTGAAGATAAATTTGGCACTCTCCATCCCTCACAAACTTTTTTGCAAATCTTTTTCTCCTCAGTATTTAAATCTCCCTTATTTAAAAAAACATCAACAATAGCTATCTTTCCGCCAGGTTTCATTATTCTGTATGCTTCGTTTAAAAAGTCCAGCTTTTTATGGGCGTAACAAATGGACTCAATTCCAAATACTTTCGAAAATGTCTTGTCTTTAAATTTAGTCTTAGAAAAGTCTTGTATTGAAAACCTGAGCAAGCCCGACGCAGAAGACCTGGACGCTCTTGCTAAAGCTATTTTCAGTTGGACATCTGACAACGTTATTCCCTCAACTTTTGCAGCTGTAGTCTCTGCAATATACAAGCTGGTTCCCCCAACACCACATCCTGCGTCAAGAACCAAATCATTTTGGGTAATGGATAAGACATCAACGACAAATTTATCAGCATTTAAAATCGCTTCTGCCAAATTCTTCGTCTTGTCATACCAAAACCCATAATGCACCCCAGTCCTCGACCAAAAAAGACTATAAAAAAGCTGGTGACTATTGTAATAGTCAGCTATATCCTTGTTTGAAACACGCATATTAAATTGTGAATAGTTTAGCAGGGAATTCTAATTGGAATCTACTCCAGATTTACTCGTTCTTGGAGAAATAATGCCCACTTTAGACCCGCAACGAAGTGAGGAACGCAAGTGGGCTATTCTAAATTGACCCTTTCCTGAAGAAATAGGGCCCACTTATCAAAAAGGGTATGGACAGGTCCGTGATGGTAATGCAAGTGTTTTTCTAAAATATCCAAAAGACCCCGCTCGGAAACCGTTGTTAAAATAATAATCAGCCGGGACGGAAAATGCAGTCTTGTCTGCACAACCAGAAGCCTATCCTCGCCCTTTTTTTCAAACCAAAATGAGTCCAGGTCGTCCCATAAAAAAGCCTTACCGCCGGAAACTACACCCATATTGGTAATCCTGTGCTCTATTGTTTCCGGTGCAATCGATGCCAGAACATAAACCAGAAAAATTACGGCTAAAATCACACCCACAAGCAAAAACTCCCCGAAGGCAATGGCGGCTAAGATAAAAACCAAACCATAAAGACCGACTTTGACAAAATATTGCCTTGATCTTGCCTTAAATACCCGGACCGGCGATTTCCAGGAAATTATGTTGTTTGCTTCCAGGGCTGCCTGATGTTTTGTGTCAAGCTCCTCCTTTGAAAGAACTCTTTCGTTTTCATTTTGTGGAACTTGCTCGTTTCTCTTAAACTTTGCCATTGGATATATTTAGAGTTTAACACATAAAATAGCAAAGAGGCTGGAATTTAATTTAGAACATGGATCCAGTAGATAGTCCTCATAGATATGATTAGAATAAATTGTGAAGATAAAAAAATCCTCACTAATTTTTACTTGCACCCTAATATTTAGCGCTTTTTTATCGATAGTCCTGCGCTGGAATTTACTAAATTTTCTTTTGACAACAGATGAAGGAGCATACGCTTATATAACTTATTTTTGGCAACAAGGTAACAAACTATATACAGACGTATGGCTCGATAGACCCCAAGGAATATTCTTAATCTACAGGCTCGTTTTCAACACTTTTGGCGACACGACCGAGGCAATTCGCCTCTTTGCAGCTGTCTACAACTCACTCACGGTAATCGCAATCGGTGCATTGGGCAAAAAGCTGTTTAACTGGCAAACAGGAGCAATTTCGGCCTTCTTGTTTACAATCTTCTCCTCAGGAATTGCAGTCGAGGGCTTCACAGCTAATACAGAGCTATTTATTAATCTTCCTGCAATCATCAGCATCTACTTTTTGCTACGTATAGATACCCTGTCCAAAAGAAATAATTATATAAATCTCATACTAGGCGGGCTATTTGCTGGACTGCCGTTTCTAATTAAGGGCTCAGGCATTTCTGCAATTCTATTCGCAACACTATACACCGTTTATCTGGTAATCCAAAAAAATAAGGGTGTAAAAGCCACTTTTTTCAAAAAAGACAACCTACTCCCATTCATGAGTCTAATACTTGGGTTCACAATCGCTATTGCCCCGGCATTCATGCATGGTTTCATGCTAGGTATTAAAAATTACCTATGGGGAATGATTGGATGGAGAGTTTTTGAATACAACATCTTAACCAATGTGAATCAACAATTAAACAAATTTCTGCAAGCTGCTATTCTTATTGCCCCAGAATGGACACTAATAATTGTTCTATTTGTACTTTGGTTATTCCTCATCAAAAAAAATACTGCTAAACAAAAATTTGTTCTTAAACTTTTCTTATCAACATCATTTTTAGTTGCAGCAATGGGTGGGCAATGGCATAGACATTATTTTGTGCAGATCCTCCCAGCCTTATCCCTGATCGGCGGCGCAGCAACATACAACTTAATCAACCTAACAAATAATAGGGTCTTAGCTTGTCTGCTTACAATTTACCTATTTATCAACGGTTTAAGCATCTTCATGCTAATAAACGCGATAGCACTATTTAGCAAAGATATGACTCAAATAGTCTCGTACGTCTATAATAATTCCTTTTTCCCCTATAACCTAAATGACAAAGTTGCAAACTATATTACTAACCACACTGATTCAACAGATACAATCTACGTTTTTTTTAGCCAATCGCAAATTTACTATCTCACGAAAAGAAAACCCGCTTACCCTATAACATTTACAGCCCATGTACTAACCGACCACAAATTTGAAGACAACTTAATAAGTATTATTGAATCCCAAAAAGGCCCAAAGTATCTCGTGAATTACAAGAGCTACGAATACAACATGAAAAAATTTCCAAAATTAAAATCGTCCATCGACAAATATTACTTTCTCGATAGCGAAATTGAAGACATTCAGTTTCTGCGTAAATCCGGCCTTACAAAATAGCTCGCCATTACTAGACTCCGCTAAAGCCTCGTCGAGCGATGGCGGAGAGGGTGGGATTCGAACCCACGGTGGCTTGCGCCACAGTCGTTTTCAAGACGACCGCACTAGTCCGCTATGCGACCTCTCCATCTGTGGAGGAAGTGGGATGTGTGCTACGCACAGTATAGTACACTCCGTTTGCACTATAAACGAACCTGGAGGCTCGCTCCCTAACTCACCACATTTGTAAACTGGATTTTTCTCCAATTTACAAATGTGCGGTGGGTACAGGATTCGAACCTGTGTGACGATTGCTCGCCAACGGTTTAGCAAACCGCCCCCTTAAGCCACTCGGGCAACCCACCAGGCAGTCGTATTTTAGCAGAAAATAAACTCAACAGTAATAATTCAGTCCAACGCTACTGCCATAGCCCAAACTTCGCGTGCTCCCGCTTTTTTTAAAACCTTTGCAGCTTCCATCATTGTCGAACCTGTCGTAAAAACATCATCAACCAAAATAAAATTTTGATTTTTGATTTTTAAATTTTGATTTACTACAAATGCCCCCTTTATATTTTTGCGTCTTTCGTCCCTGGATAACCCAACCTGGGTTAGGGTATCAACAGTCCGCACCAAAAGATTGGGCAAGAAGTTCTCCTCAAACCTCTTTGCCAAATCAGAAGCTAAAAGCTCAGCTTGGTTAAAACCCCGCCAGTTTCTCCTCAACTTATGAAGCGGGATCGGCACCAGAATAATATTTTTTGGCAAGCTAAACCGCCAAATGGAATCGGCAATTAAACTAACTAAGATTTTATGGATGTCGGCCGCAAAGCGGTACTTAATTTTCTTTATTGCCTTTCTTATCGGTCCCCTGTACTTGCAAGAAACGACCAAACCATCAAGTCCAAAGCGACGGCTACAACCCGGATGGGTCCTGCCGCCTATCGCCTGGCGTTGGCATTCTGGGCAAACCGGATTTTCGACAAATTCAATTTTCAAAAAACAAGTACTGCAAATATAACCGCCAAACTTACCGCAGGAAACGCACCTCTTAGGAAAAAGCAGGTCTAAAACAAAATCCACTATTCACTTTATACTAAAAAATCCTCCTGCTAAGGAAGGATTTTTGTGTGGAGATGCCGGGTATTGGGCCCGGGTCCAAGATTACATTCCGAAAACATCTACAAGCTTAGCTTATTTACAAAATCTCGTTTTGGTCTCTAGCCAATAAGCAGGCAAGACCAAAACAAAGATCAAAGTTTCATCACAATCATGATCACTGGTTGCAACTAATCCCGGCTAAGTTGTTGCCCAAAAAGTCTCACCGAGAAAAAACTTTAAGGACAAGCCCTAAGGCTTCTACCTAAAATTGTTAGGCAAAAGCGAGAGCTGGAGCTGCGCTCGGAACAACCTTAAAGGCGTTCCTCAAAAACGCAATCCCTTGTGCAAGTTTGTTTTTTGCACGTATTTTTAAACCAAAGCCTGACGCGCTTTAGGCTCATATTCGGCTTGCAGTTTGTCAAAGTGCGACCTTGTCGAAACGATACATCCCCTCAACTTGAGGCCGAATTATACCAAAAAATACAAACTTTTCCAAGATATCTTTTCAAAAAGTTAGTGTTTAATATTTATATTGGTGATAAATGATCTGCAAAAAAAATTGCCCCGTACTTCTTTTTTCTCGCGGATTACAGATTCCATTTTTTCTGTAAATTTTGGATTTCTGTTCATTCTTCTCTATGTTTCGTTTATTAACTTTTTTGTCATTAAAGCTACCCCGGAAATCATTCTCCTGCAATTTGCTCTTCTTGTAATTATTTTCAGAAGGCTAAGAATGAAAAAATTTTTTATTACCTGGATACCATTTATTGCAACTTTTGTTCTGTATGAATTCTTGAGAAGTTATGCTGACAACTTTTCACCATTTTATAACATCACCCTTTATTGGGTATTTTGGATTGAAAAAACGATATTCGGAACTTTACCAACTATTACGCTTCAACAAATGATACCGGCAGCACACTGGTTAACCCAGCTGTCGCTCTTTTTCTACAGCATCTTCTTTTATTATTCATTCCTCATCGCATTCACAATTTGGCTTGTTGACCAGGATAAATTTCCAACCTACTTTAGGCAGTTCCTTTTTCTTACCTATATCAGTCTGGCAGTTTTTTTCCTCATACCCACAGCTCCTCCATGGCTTGCTGCCGACAAATTTGGCTTAGGGGTAGATAGATATTTGATGGAAAATAATATTTTAAGAGCCTTTCCTTCTATCAATATTTACTACTATTTCGTGTACGGAAATCCTGTTGCCGCACTACCATCACTACATACAGCCTGGCCGCTTTTTTCTACACTTTTCCTAATTAAACACTATAAAAAACCGGCTTTATACCTGCTTTTGGTCATACCAATGATGATTGCCTTTAGTGTCATCTTAACCGGCGAGCACTACATTATTGACCTCGTAGCAAGCGTATTGGTTGTACTGGGATCCCTCAATATAAAACGCATTGCACCCAAACTTAAACATGCAAATAGCTAGAAAAGCATTACTTTTTATCTTTATTTTCCTTCTTTCCCTGCAAATCATAACCGATACAGATTTTGGCTGGCACCTCAGAGTAGGAGAGAACATAATAAACACCAAAAGCATTCCGAAAACCGATATCTTTTCTTTTACTAACCCCAACTACCCGTACGTTTACCATTCATGGGGAACTGAGGTATTAATATATTTATCCTATAGGATCTTTGGCTTCAAAGGGGTAACTATTCTCTACGCGGGAGCACTCACCATTTCTATCTTTATTCTTTACAAAATAAGTATCCTTTTTACAAAAAACGCCCTTAACCCTCTTTTCCTATTTGGGCTTGCACCTATTGCATATTCAGTTGCAGGTGGAAGAACAAGGGTTTTTGGATTGCTGTTTTTGTGCCTGCTTTATTATCTATTTCTAAAATACAAACATAATAACTCAAAGCTTGTCTATTATATTCCGGGCATATTTTTTCTCTGGGTAAACTTTCATGGTTCCTTTATACTGGGCATCTTTACACTATTTATTCTGTTAGCAGTAGATTTCTTTTTTTCGAACAAAGAAAAAGTCCAAAAAATATCATTCGTTTTACCGCTCTCAATCTTAGCAACACTCGTGAACCCCTATTTCCTAAACTCATGGCGGCAGGCAATAGCCATGACAATTAACTCATATGGAATAAATAAAATAAATTTGGACTGGCAACCTCTTATCAACCCGAATAATTCAGGCTGGATTTTAGCTATCCTTGCTGCAAGTTTTTTTGCAGCTGCCTTTATGTTCAAGGCAAAAATTGATTCATCCAGCAAAATTCTTTTTTTATTATCTCTTGCACTTTCCCTAATCTCCTCCCGCTTTTCCATTTTACTCCTTGTTTTTTTCACCCCAATTGCCGCCCAAACAGTTTCTATTATCAAAACGAAAGTGAAAAGAGAGATCTTAAACGCGCTTCCTGTCAAAGCCTCGATAACCGCTTTTACGGCGATAATTATGCTTCTCGTTCTAATAAATCTCATAGGAATAAGTTATGCATATAAATCCCCGAAATCTTATAGTGAATATTTAAAATTACAATCTCAGAATCTAGAAATATATCCGCCATGGGGCTATCGCGGAAGCGAATTTATAAAAATGAACTTGAATGGAAAACGGGTTTTAACTGAGGCAAATTGGGGGAACTTTATGCTGATTTACCAAAAAGACCTAAAACTGTTCTACTACGGTGCTATGGACAACTTCATAATAAATGGCAAGTCTTTTGCCTTAACGTATCTAAAAGTTGTGCATGCGCAAAAAGGGTTTGAGAATGAACTCGAAAAATACAACGTGGAAGTCGTTTTTCTTCCCAATAACTACCCCTTGATAAAAAAACTGGAGGAAAACCCCAGATGGCAAAAAGTTTATAAGGATGAATACGCCGAAATTCTCACAAAAATATAGCTAGCCAAGCTCTCTCTCAATGTACCGGTTTATCGTTTTCTTTTTAAGAATCGCCCGCTTATCAAACTTTGCTTTGGGACAAGTGCCAAATTGCCTCCGGACATTCTCCCCTGTAAGTTCAAAATCTGGTTTCTATGCAAGAGAAGTTTCCTGTCACGTCTGCTATCACCATATTTCTGGGATCCCATCCAGGGCATTATATTGGCGTTCACCAAAAAAACTTCCCCTTCACGGATTCTGGCAAACGCCTCCGATAAATCAACTCGTCCCGCCCGGATTGATTTTATATCCGCACCGGACAACACAATTCCGGCTTCAACTTTTTCCAAGAACTGATATTTAAAACGGGCTTTGCGGTTGAAAATTCGCATAGGGTAAGTGCAATCAAAGTGCTCCAGCCAGCACCTTAGAGCCGGCGACAACATACATCTTGCCGGCCGACTCGTCAACAATAACAGCACTAGACTTCGCAAACTCTCCACTCTGGTATGCCTTTTGGTAAACTCCATCTTTTTTTATGACCAAAAGGGCCGAATTGGAAACGTCAACGACATACAAATTATCGCTGTCGGCTGTAGTATAAATTTCGCCGAACTCACCGTTGGAATCCAAAAGTCCGGAAATCGAAAAGTCTTCTTTTGCACCTCTCATGTATTTGTTAATACTCTTGCCGTTTGTAACCCAAACCAATCCATCAATTACAAAATGTGAATTTTTTGAAAATTGTTCGGGGTTATTGAGATAATCCACACTTTTTGCATATCCTCCTTCGACAGGAACATATTTAGCAATTTGCCCAGGGTCTAAAAGATAAATGTTTCCCAAAAATACTGAAATATCAAAAGCGCTGCCGCCGTCTGCAACATCCTTCGGTTTTTCCAGACCAAAGGAGAATACGCCGGCACCTACATTGTTCCCCACTTCTGCCTTGTCGCCAATTTTCCCATCCCCGTCAAGCTGATACATTTTGTCGGCAGAGAAAACTACCAGACCTTTTGGCGTATTCGAAAGCCCTACAAGTGGCTCACCAATACCCGCAAAAGTTTGAAAATCAACTGTAGAAACATTTTCCGTATCCTTTAACTTCTGGGAAATTTTATCGGCTAGCAATTTGGCATCCGTATTTCCGGGAATAAGTGCAAGGGCAGCCTTAACCTCATCGCCGGCCTCAGCCAAAGCGTTTCTTGCCCTGTCACGGTTGAGCTCCAAAATCGCATCCCCTTCCACAAACTTGGCCGAAGCGTTCTTCATATGGTCATTGAATTGGGCCAATTTCTCCCTGTCCCTCTGGGAACGGATAGTCATAAAAGCCGAAAACGAGAGCACCAGAAGAACCAGAAAAGCGACGATGACAATATTACGCTTGAGTCTTAGTGTCGCCCTGATATCACCCCTCCTGAGCCTCTTAATCTCTCCCCAAACGGCCTTAAAAATTAAGGTTATGGAAACCCCCGCCTTGGCAATACGGCCGGCAGAACCCGTCTTTAGATTACCGGTAAGGTTACCGGGCACTCCCTGGGGCACTTCCCTCAAAACCGCCTGGTTTTCTTCACTCGAAGCCTGCTCTGTCTTTTCATCCTCCATACCCTCTCCACCCTCCTCATCCTCCTTACCTTCTTCGCCCTTCACACAAATAATTGCGACTCCAATTTCACTCTGAGCACTATCTGCCGAAATTTCAGT
>Ga0075629_107_pt1 | contig 23969 bp, 18 predicted proteins | sample RifGroA1_FD_68381 | JGI IMG/M metagenome (GOLD analysis project Ga0075629, IMG submission 68381) | Microgenomates (Curtissbacteria) bacterium GW2011_GWA1_40_16 | reverse complement strand
TATGGCATCAATGTTATTTAAAGAGGCGGTATCACCACCCGAGAAGATGGAAGTGGTACCAAGGACAATGTCACCACCTGAGACCGTCAGGTCACCGGTAATTCCCAGATCACCCGCGTTTGAATTGTCGGCCAAAGTGAGAAGGGTATTGGTGCCGTCCGAGATTGTCAGGGTTCCCGTATTGCCGATGGTAATTGTCGGGGTAGTGTCCGTAAAGCTTAAATCACGGTCCCAGTTTGTGCCGATCCTGATTGCATATTCGCTTGCGGATGTTCCCGTGATGCCGTCGATATCAAGTGCCAAGAATGTTTCGTCTCCAGTAGGTGCAGGTGTGCCTGTTGACAGGCTTAACCTTTCTGCCGCAACGGTATTGCCTGTCCCGTCTCCTCCCCTGATTGACACTTGGATCCCGTCCACGTTTTGGATGATTCCTGCCGTGGTGTTGTTTAAATTGATTTGGAGAGCATCAGCTGTGGGAGTAATAGACGAAGTGTCTTTTATTTCAAGCTGTACGTCGCCTGCCGACCCATATGTCAGGTCAACCTCGTCGGTAAGGGCAAATTTGTCTATGACTCCACCTATAGACTGGAAGGGGGATGATGCACCACTTGCACAGTTGCCCCAACCCGGTGGCCCACCAATAACAGAAAGTAAGCACTGCCCTCCAGTCGAAGGCACGCTGCTTAGGGCTACTTTTGTCCCATCGTTGTAAAGAACTGTATCAGCTGTATTTGTTGCGAGGATAAGGTTGCCGGTATTGGCGATTTTTACATCCCCGGAAAAGTAACCGGCATAAGTTGTGTCACCGGTTGAGGCGGTTGCATATATTCCGTAGACAGTTTGAATTCCGCCAGCGTCCCCAGTTGCGCTGGCATATATACCGTAAACAAATTGGTCGTTACTGCCGGTTGCATTTGTGCCGGTTGCAGATATGTATGAACCGTAAACGTTTTTAGTAGCTGAGGAAGCGCCATCGTTTGTGACGACTATCCTTTGCCCAATGTCTGTGTTTCCAAGAGCGACTGAATCTGTAAGAGTCAGATATGTACCATAAAGGGTATTGGCGTTTGTGCTGTTTGTATGGGCAATAGTGCTGTAGGTGCCGTAGCCTACGGAAGCTGCGGTTGTATTGGAATAAGTGAAATTGACTTCCAGCGCCCGGGTTGAGGCTGTGGTAGAAGTTGCGTCAACATCAAAAAGCCCATATGTTGCAGTTGAGTAACTTGTGTTTGCAATTGTGACATTTTCGGTGCCGGCCAGTGTAAAGTCGGTGTCAGAGGAAAAAGTGCTTGATGAATCTACACTGATCCCTCCGCTTAGAGTAAGTGCGGTAGAAGTTGTTGCGCCCCGGCCGGTTACTGTTGAAAGTGTGTCGGCTTCGGAGGTTAGGCCCGAGGTAGAGGAGATTGTTATTGTTGAACCCGATGTTGAGACCGATGTGCCGCCCGAGCCTTTTACGGTCAGGTCACCTGTTGTGCTATTGAGGCTGGAGACGACCGTTGAGGTATCTATTGAGACTGTCGGCCTCTGGCCTGCTGTGACCGTGACGCCTGTTCCGCCGGTTAAGCCGTAAATGACGTTGGGGGCAGTAATGGGGCCAATGAAGGTAGTTGAGCCGGAAATTTCGGTGTCTGCGTCTATATAGAACTTGTGGTTTGCGGAGCTTGCTGCCAAAACCGTGCCTAAATTCTGGTTAGATGCGCCAAGCTGTCTTGAAATATCGCCTGCTTCTTTTGCCTTTTGGCTAAGCTTTGTGCCTGCGAAGATAGCTGCCGAGACAAGGCCGGTTATAACTGTAATTGTGACCATGCCGCGGATTGTGTAGCTAAGGCGGCTGATTTTGGTTGGGGCGATGTTGCCGGAAACGTATGAGGAAACCGCTTGGGTTATTTCTGCCTGCTCGGCCAGCTTTTTCTCGACTATTTTTTCGATCTTTTTCTGGTTTTGGGCGAGTGTGTTTTCAACATCTTTTTTATTGAGGCCGATTTTGGGGAAAAAATGGATTGCAGGCAGAGCTTGGGGGGCTTGTTGACTGTTTTTGATACCCTTTGTTTTAGTTTGTTGTTCTTTTGCAGCTAGTGCCTGCTTCTCTTCTTCATTCAATTTTTGGGCAATTTGAGGGTAAGTTTTGCCCGTTTTGTAAAGGCGGTCTACCTCGATTAATTTTTTAACAGAGGAGTATGGGAGGTGCCCTATGGGGGCTGTGGGGAGGTTGGAGGCCGGGTCCAGATAAGACCTTCGCTGGGCATGGGGAAGGATGCCCAGTTTTATGAAATAGCGGATTCTCTCCGCAGGGTTGCCCGGGCCGAAGTCGACGCCTGCTGATTTGGCCAGGGCAATTATTTTGTCGGTGGGCAATAAGGTTTCAGGGTTGGCTGAAGACTTTGAGTTTGTGAGCTTAAATTGTTTTTTACTTTGTTGGGACATGCAGGCTTTTTATTTCTTCCTGCTGCCCTAAGTTACTTCCCTTGACTTCCCGTTACGGGACACCTCTACTTCTATTAATATATATAATACGGTTCTTGTCAATAGCCTTAGAGTGATATTGTTAGGATTGGTTTAGGTGAGTGAAAATTAGCAACTAGCTACTTGCCACTGGCGATTAGTGTGAGTAAATTATCACTTAAGACTGGTGTCTGCCAGTAATTTAGGGTGTGCGTTTGGGCTGGTGGGGGGGGTTAAAGATCAAATTGAGTTTAAGGTCAGGCCTTAGGCCAGGAATGTTCCAATAAAGGCCTAACCTTTGCCCTGGAAATAGGTTTTGGTTTGGAATATACTGCTATCTGGTATACCTTGGTTAAGGTCAGGCTTAGCCTAGGTGCTGTCAGGCAAAAAGGCTTGACCTTTAGCTTAGATGCGGGCCCGTGGCGCAACGGTAGCGTACCTCCATGGCATGGAGGGGGTTGGGAGTTCGAATCTCCTCGGGTCCACAAACTAGTGCCTAGTGCCTAGTTTGGGCCTATGGTTCAATGGTAGAACAGGGCATTCGCATTGCCCAGATCCGAGTTCGATTCTCGGTAGGTCCACAGGATAATGAACAGTGTAATACCTATCGGATAGCAAAATAGCGTGTAAAGTAAATAGCGCAAATTGTGTCATAGTACATCAATTTTCTTCTTTTAACACTTACAACCCATAAGTTGCCAACACATTTTTTGGTTGTGTTCGGAATGTTTTGGTAGTCTAATTTCCTTTAGGGAACCTATAACATGAAGAATATCCACCGATAGTAATTTGCCGCTAACCTGCTGCCCGAAAGCCGGGAAAATTAGTTATAGGGTAAACCCTTTCTACGAATAGGTTTCTCTGCGAGAAACCTGTGGTGCTCGCTTTGCTGCGCGCCTAAGGTTCGATAGTTTGCCTGCGCTCAAGCACTCTGTGCTTGGGGCTAGGGTTCATTTTGATCCTGCGGTGCCCGTTTAACCGCGCGCCAAATGGATAAGTTAGTGTATTGCGAATGGCTTTGAGGCTAAATGAAGAAGTTTTATCGGTGTGTCGAGGTAACTGAGGCTGTTTAATGGTTGAATATAATATATATCAATAATATGCTTTAGTATATCAAACATATATGTTTGTAATCTATAATTTGTGGAAGAGTAGTTATTGGTGTAAAGTTTAATAGATATAGATAGAGAGTATCAAGTATTATGAATAAGGCAGAATATAATCCTCTTGAAATCGAACAAAAGTGGCAGAAGGTATGGTCGGAAGTCGGTATCTACGAACCTGACACAGAAAAATCCCAGAAGCCATTTTATAACCTGATGATGTTCCCTTATCCTTCGGCTGAGGGTTTACATGTTGGGAATATGTATGCCTTTTGCGGCTCCGATATCTACGGCAGGTACCAAAGAATGAAGGGTAATGACGTTTTTGAACCTATCGGTCTCGACGGGTTCGGCATCCATAGTGAGAATTTTGCGCTTAAAATAGGCGAACACCCTGCTGACCTTTCCAAACGGACTGAGGCTAATTTCTATAAACAGTTGCATATGATCGGTAATGGTTATGCCTGGAGCCATAAGCTGGAAACATATGATCCTGCTTATTACCACTGGACACAGTGGATATTTATAGAACTTTTCAAGGCCGGGTTGGCTTACAAAGGCAAGGCAACAGTTAATTGGTGCCCGCATTGTTTGACGGTTTTGGCAGATGAACAGGCAGTAAAGCAGGTGACCAGTGACCAGGAACCAGTGACCAGAAATGTGTGTGAGAGGTGCGGAACAGAGGTTGAGCGTAAGGATCTTAGCCAATGGTTTTTTAGAATTACAAGTTATGCCCAGAGGCTTCTTGAAAACCTGGATAAGCTTGATTGGAGTGAAAAAGTAAAGGTAGCCCAGCGTAACTGGATAGGGAAATCGGAAGGTGCAAAGGTGATGTTCCAGTCTGATATAGAAGATAACTGTTTGATAGAGGTCTTCACGACTAGGCCGGACACTATTTTTGGGGTCACTTTTTTGGTTTTGGCACCCGAACACCCGCTAGTGACAAGGATAATTAACAAGGCAAACGGGCCTCTGCAGCAGGAAATTCGCCAATATGTAGACTATAGTTTGAAAAAGACGGAAGATGAGCGATTAGAGACAAAAATTGAGGCTAAAAATCGCGTGAAAACGGAAGTCTTGCAGAGCAAGAGTGGTGTTTTTAGTGGTTTTTACGCGATTAATCCGCTTAATAAAAAGAAAGTACCAATTTATATTGCCGATTATGTTCTAATGTCTTATGGGACGGGGGCTGTAATGGGCGTGCCTGCGCACGATCAAAGAGACTGGGAATTTGCCAAAAAGTACGAATTAGACATTATCCAGGTTATAGAGCCCACCGAAGGGCAGAAAGGTGACATTTCACAAGGTGCTTTCACGGAGGAAGGCAGGCTTGTTAATAGCGGTCAGTTTAACGGATTGACAACGGAAGATGGTATCCAAAGTATCATAAAGTATATCAATAAGAATCAAATAGGTACACCTTTTGCTACCTGGCACTTGAGGGACTGGACTATCTCCAGGCAAAGGTATTGGGGGCCGCCGATACCGATGATTTATTGCGAAAAGTGTGCAAAAGAGGGGAAATCCTGGTTTGCTGTTTCGGGTACACCTGCTGTGAATGCGCTTAAGCTCGGTTACTTGCGCAGTCGCGGTCAACGGTCGGTTGTTAACCTCCATGGTGCACAAGTTGATCGGAACTCGAAGACCGCTCCTTTGCAAGCAGCCTCGCCGCGCATGGATCTGGATTGGGATTCGGCCGGTTGGTATCCGGTACCTCAAGAGGATTTGCCGGTTGAGCTTCCAAACATTAAAAATTTTAAACCGACCGGTACAGGGGTATCTCCACTTGCACAGGATAAGGATTTTGTGAATGTAAAGTGTCCGGGCTGCGGGTTTGCTGCCAAGCGGGAAACAGATGTGTCGGATACGTTTTTGGATTCTGCGTGGTACTTTTTGCGATATCCATCGCAAAGTCAAAAGTCAAAAGTCAAAAGTCAAAAGTTGCCATGGGATGCGGAGATCACCAAAAAGTGGTTGCCGGTTGATATGTATGTCGGGGGAGCGGAACATGCAGTTTTGCATCTTCTTTACAGCCGGTTTTTGACTATGGCTTTGTACGATCTTGGCCTTGTGGAGTTTGAAGAGCCGTTTTCCAAGTTCAGGGTTAACGGTCTCCTTATAAAGGATGGAGCCAAAATGAGTAAGTCTAAGGGCAATGTGGTTAATCCGGACGATTATATCGCCAAATTTGGGGCGGACACCTTACGGTGCTATTTAATGTTTTGCGGTCGTTTTCGAGAGGGTGGTGACTTCAGGGACACAGGTATTGAAGGGATGCACCGATTTCTAAGACGAGTTTGGAGACTCGTCCAGGAAAATTCAAAATTCAAAATTCAAAATTCAAAAGTAGAACCGGAGGATTTGCGTATGATGCATAAGACAATCAAGAAGGTAACTGAGGATATAGAAAGTTTGGACTACAACACGGCTATTGCGGCACTGATGGAGTGGGTTAACTTCCTTGAAGGAAAAGTATCAAAAGTTTCAAAAGAGTCAAATGCATCAAAGGTTAGTTTCGAGGAAGCAAAAACACTACTTTTGCTTTTGGCACCGTTTGCGCCGTACATGACCGAAGAACTTTACCAAAAGTTCTTCGGAAATTCGAAATCCGAAGCACGAAATTCTAAACAAACTCAAAATTCCAAATTCAGATCAATTCACAAGCAGCTGTGGCCGGAGTATGAAGAGGATAAAATTAAGTCAGATATTACACTTTTGATTGTTCAGGTGAACGGTAAGATGAGGGAAAAGATTGAGGTTAAGGTTGATCTTAGCCAGGAAGAAGCGGAAAGGACGGTACTCGCACTTCCGAAGGTGGCCAAATACCTGGAAAATGCAAAATACAGAACAGTTTATGTCCCCGGTAAGATAATTAACTTTGTGACCCTCCTACACTAAAGTTTCGGAGGGCAAGCAGGGCCAGTTAAGAATTTTAAATTTTAAATTTGAAATTGTCAGGGCCTGACCTTAGCTAAGGGTTCGAGGTATGAATTATGAATTATGAATAAAACCATGAACCATGAACTGTCAACTGTAAACTGTAGATCATTAACCATTAATATCTTTCGGTGCTAGAATGGAGGGGAGATGGGCAATTTTAGACTTGCTCTTGTTGTTGTAGTTTTTTTAGTTCTGGCAGTGCCCGGAATTACCCTTGCCCAAGCGCCGGCGGCATTGGGTGGCGTGGCTGTAAACGTTGAGGTTAAGGATGAAGACGTTCAAGCCGGAGATATTATTTCTTTGACAAAGGAGGGTTTGGTTCGTACTGCGGCTGGTTATGACGTTTCGATGTATGGGGTTGTTTCGGCGGCGCCAATCCTTTCGGTAGAACCCAAAACAGATACCTCAAAATCGGTGATTTCTTCCGGGGAAACGGATGTTCGGGTGAGCACTAAAAACGGAGCGATTGAAGTCGGTGATTTTATAACAAGCAGTGAGGATGCCGGCGTCGGCCAGAAGGCAACCGAATCCGGTTATGTTTTAGGCAAGGCGCTTAAAGCTTACAGCGGCGATTCGGTAGGAACAGTACCTGTTGCAGTCAGTTTAGGGTATGCGACTATTACGACGGATAAAGGCCCGGCCGCGGCTGCCGGTTCGTTTTTGCAAAGGCTGGCCGAGGCGATTTCCGATCCGGATAAGTTTGGTGTTTACCTGCGCTATTTTGTGGCAGGGGTTGTAGGTCTAATTTCGGTTTTCGGCGCAATATTTGCATTTATAAGGTTTATGAATACGGGGCTTGAGGCAATCGGCAGAAACCCTCTGGCTAAAAAGACGATTGTCGGCGGTATGATCCTTTCCGGCATAGTTGTCGCGGTTCTGGCGGCTTCCGGTTTAGGTATTGCCGCGTCTATAATTAGATTTGGGAAATAGCAACTAGCGAGTAGCAATTAGCCACTAGTGCGGAAAGTCAAAGAGAAAACAGGATTGTTATATTGCTAAATTGCTATATTGTTGAACTATGAACTATTAACTATATACTAAATACTAATTACTATGAATTTAACACTGCCCTCAATCCAAGTACTATTTTTTGCAACCCTTCTGGTTAACATTGCTTTTCTTATTATTTTAAGCGCCTTATTTATTCTCATTTCGAAAATATCGCATGAATCAAAGCATCATGTCCATGAAGACCACCTTTTTAACAAGCGAGTAGCCAAGAAAATCGAGGATGAGGCCGGTGAGAAGCTGGATAAGATGATTGCGGCATCGGCGGAAAGCCTGGAGCGGGAGATCAGGGCGCAGCTTTCCAAACTTGTGGACAGGGCGGATGCCGAGTCCCGCGAAATGACCCAGTTTGTTGCCAACCAGGAAGAGGCGATTGTTAAAGAAAGCCAGATGATGGTCGCCAACATTGTCGCCAAAGCGGAAAAAGAAGCCGATGTTTACCGCCGAAATCAGATAGACAAGGTCAGCGGCCAAATCAACTCCATAGTTTCTTCCGCAGCCAAGGACGTTTTAGGCAGGTCAATTTCGATTACCGAGCACGAGGACTTGGTAAGCCAAGCGCTTGAGCGCGCTAAAAAAGACAAATTCTTCTCATGACGAAAATCCAGTTCGACAAGGCTGTTTTTACCCCTTTTGTTAACGCTGTTTATGATACTAACGGAATGTACCTTCTCATTGAACAGCTAGAGGGGCTGAAGCGGTTTTTATTCAAAGACAAAGAAGGGACAATTTCCAGAAAAGCGGGCACTTTCCTTTCCAGCAACATTGCTTCCATTTTGAGCCAGCTGGAAACATTGGGCCTTGAGCCTGGTGACGACGAAAAACAGCTGCAGCTATTGGATGCGATAATCGAATACCTCACAAACATGCCGAAGGTCAAGGTTACTTTGGCTTTCGAACCGTCGATTACTTTTGTCAATAATTTAAATAGTGTGGTTTCCAAAGAAATTGGCCAAAAAGTGATTTTGGACATTTCGGTAAACCAGTTTATCTTTGCGGGGGCGGTTTTTGAGTACAACGGAAAGGTCAAGGATTATAGCCTCGGACAAAAGGTGGACGACTACATTGGCGGGTATATCAGGAATGTATAGGGAAAGTGATTAGTGAAACTCCCAGGCTAAAGGGCAGGCTTTAGCTTAGGAATTACCTTGACAAAGGCCTGCTCTTAACCAAAGAACCGTGAAGACTTTTGATACGTATTTGAAGGAAATTGGAGAGGTTGGCTATGTCCAGTCGATAATTTCCTCGATTTTTTATGTGTCGGGACTGCCGACGGCACGCTTAAACGAACTGGTGATTTCCGAAAACGGGTTAATCGGTATCGTCAAAGCCGTTTTGCCGGAACTGGTTGAAGTAATGGTTTTTGAAGGACAGTCTTTGGGGCACAACATGCGGGTTGTGAGGACAAATGAGTTCTTTCAGGTACCTGTTTCGGAATATTTTTTAGGCAGAGTCGTAGACCCGTTTGGTGTACCACAAGACAATTTGGAGCCGATTCGCGGGGTTAAGACTTTTTGGCCGGTTGATCCGCATGCTCCGGGGGTAAATGAGAGGATCAGGATTTCCAGGCCTCTTGAAACCGGGGTAATGTCTGTTGACATGCAGGTGCCTATCGGACGCGGGCAAAGGGAGCTTATTTTAGGCGACCAGAAAACGGGCAAGACAACATTTGCACTTCAGGCAGTAGTTAATGCAGCGAGGTTGGGGATTGTGTGTATATACGTTTCGGTCGGCAAGAAAAAGTCGGACCTTAAATTTGTGCAGGCTTTTTTGCAAAAAGCGGGAGTTCTAAAAAATGTAGCGATTGTTGCTGCCACAAGCGCTGATCCGGCCCCGATGGTATATTTGGCGCCGTTTTCGGGCCTTTCAATTGCTGAGTACTTTAGGGATAAGGACCGCGATGTACTTGTAGTTTTAGATGATTTAACCACTCATGCCAAGTTTTACAGGGAGATTTCGCTTTTGTCCCGAAGGCCGCCGGGGAGACAGTCTTATCCGGGTGATATTTTCCACTTGCACGCGAGGCTTACGGAGCGGGCCGGTAATATCCGCAACAAAAACGGCCGCGAAGTCAGCATAACCCTTCTGCCTGTTGCGGAGACGGTCGAGGGGGATTTGGCGGGTTATATCCAGACGAACCTAATGGCTATGACAGACGGCCACGTCTTTATGGATATTGCCGAAGCCAAGCGGGGAAGGCATCCGGCAGTTTCGTTTACGCTTTCGGTTTCAAGGGTTGGAAACCAAACAAGAACCCCCTTGGAGCGTGAAATTGCGGCCAGGATCACGCGCCAGCTTACGGAATCAAGAAAGGCTGAGGAGTTAGGCAGGTTCGGGGTGGAACTGACGCCACAGACACAGAGGGCCATTAAGACTTACGAAAAACTGGAAGTTATTTTGAACCAGGAAACGGAGGAAATTTATCCAAAGGGTTTGCAGATTATAATCTTGGGTTTGTTTTTAGGGGATTTCTGGGAGAATTTGACGCCGTATGAGATCCGCGACGAAAAGACGCGACTGGCCGTGGCTTTTGCCGCGGGTAAACTGGATAGTGTGCGGATGTTAATTACCAAAGCGAGGAATTTAAAAGAGCTATTTGGGGTTATTTCTGCTAATTTGAAATTAGTAGGGCCGAAGGTTAGCAGCCAGGAACCAGTTTCCAGTAACCAGGTGCCTGTTGCCGGTGGCCAGGTTAAAGGTCAGGGAATAAAGCAGGTTAGCAATTAGCCACTAGCCACTAGCGACTAGATTTATGAACTATGAACCATGAACAATAAACAATAAACCATGAACAATAAATATGACAAAAGCGGAGCTTAAAAAATTTTCGGAGGCGGTGACGACTATTAAGTCTATAACCCGTGTTTATGAACAGGCGGCTGCCAGGAAAATGAAAATGGTCAAAATGGAAATTGAAGATATCGCCGAGTATTTAAATGAGGCGACCAATACTTACAGCAGCAGTAAGTATGCAATCACCGAAGGTGAAAAGCCTAAGGTTAGGCAGGCTGTTTTGGCCAGTTCATTCAGAAAACCTACCAAAAAGCAGATCTTGGTCTTAATTGCTTCGCAAACACAATACTACGGGAATTTAATCCCAAATTTATTTAAGGAATTTATGGCTTATTACAAAAAAACAGGTTCGGATGCTATAATTTTGGGTAGAATCGGCAAAGACCTTGCCGAAAAGAATAACTTAACGGCTCAAAATATAACTTACCGGGACTTTGATGATGCAAGCCCAGCCTGGAATGTAGTCCATGAAGTATCACAGCAGCTTGCCGATTATACCGAGATTATTGTTTTTTACGGAGAATATAAGAGCGTTTTAACCCAGGAGGCAAAATCGAGCAATTTGGCGGAAAAAATTATTGTCCGCGAGGTAAAAGAGGAAAAGCAGTACCTTTTTAAGCCGCAGCCTCAACTGGCACTTTCATTTTTGGAAAAACAGATGATCGGTGGAGGGTTGTTGGAAAAGATTTACGAGTCGCAGGTCGCAAAATACGCGGCCAGAATCAAAATACTGGAAATCGGACAGGTGGCCGAAAAAATATCCAATGCGATGGATGATTTGGCACGCGGAAGACGCAATTTCCGGAAAAACAGTAACAACCGCAAGCAGATGCAGCTCTTTACGGGTTCCGATTTATGGCAAAATGAAGGGTTAAGTGATATTTAAATGGCTGAAGAAGTTGCCGGTACAATTTCTGCGATTTTGGGTGATGTCATTGAAGTATCGTTTCTGACACGCGATAAACCCAATCGCCACGAGGTTTTGACTCTCGCCGACGACCCGACGGTGAAACTGGAGGTTTATTCTTCGTCGACTGCCGATTCTGTGTATTGTCTTTCGTTTACCGACCCCAATAAGCTTTACCGCGGGGCAAAAGTGGTGCGGCTTTATGAGACTATTAGCGTGCCTGTGGGCGCCGGACTTTTGGGAAGGGTAGTTGATGTCCATGGAAACCCTCAGGACAACAAAGGGGACATTGTGGCAGATAAGAGAAGATCTATTTACGGCAGCCCGCCGAATTACCGGTCCGTTGTTGTCAGCCGCGAAATTCTGGAAACAGGCATCAAAATAATCGATTTCTTCACACCGTTTTTGAAGGGAGGCAAAATTGGGCTTTTCGGAGGTGCAGGTGTTGGCAAAACGGTCATTTTGACCGAGTTGATGCATAACATTGCCATTTTTCATAAAGGAATTTCGGTGTTTGCGGGTATCGGGGAGAGAATCCGTGAAGCCCAGGAAATGATCGAGAACTTAACAGAAAATAAGGTGCTACCTAATGTCAGCCTGGTTTTGGGCCAGATGAACGAACGGCCTGCAGTTAGGTTTCGGACAGGCTATACCGCCGCTTCGATTGCCGAGTACTTCCGCGATCAGGAAAGCCGTGACATCCTGTTTTTCGTTGATAACGCTTACCGAATGGTGCAGGCCGGAAATGAGCTTTCGACCCTTCTTAACATTATCCCCTCGGAAGACGGCTACCAGGCGACCCTGACTTCGGACATAGGCATTTTCGAGGAGAGGCTTGTTTCTTCGGGCAAAGGAACAATTACTTCAATTCAGGCTGTTTATGTGCCTGCCGACGATTTTACCGATTCCGGTGTGCAGTCTTTGATGCCTTATTTTGATTCGTTTGTGCACCTGTCCCGGGCCGTAGCCGAGGAGGGTAGAAGGCCGGCCGTTGATATTTTAGCTTCTTCCTCCGGTTTAATCGACCCGGCGACTATTGGCCGGAAGCACTACGATGCTTATCTTGAGGCGGAAAGGATACTGAGCCGTTATGTTTATTTAGACCGCGTTGTTTCCATTGCAGGCGAGCAGGAACTTTCACCTGACGACAGGACGCTCTACAGGAGGGCCAAGATGATATTAAATTATATGACGCAGTATTCGTTTATGGTTGCCAACCAAACAGGTAAACCGGGCAGCTACATCAGGCGGCAGGACGTTGTAGATGACGTTTGGGATATTTTGTCCGGAAGGCTGGATGCCTGGGACGCGGAACAGATGCTTTATATTACAACCTTGAAAGAGGCATCAAAGGGAGGAAAAGCTAGTGGCTAGTCACTAATGCCTAGTTTATGGCCGATCAAGTAAAACAGGTAGTCCAAAATACAACGGGAGCTTCGGCGGTGCCGAATGCGACAAGTGAGATTGAATTTACGGCGGTGATATTTCCGCCAAACTATAAGAAAAACTACGCATTCCGGGGTTTGATTAAAAGCTTTTCTTCGCAAAATTCCGAGGGGCCTTTTGATATTTTGCCGGAACATGAGAATTTTGTGACTGTTGCCCATGATAAAATAACGATGGTTGATTTAGCAGGGAAGAAGATCGAAATTGCCATCGAAAAGGCGGTTCTTGAGGCTTCAAATAATTTGGTGAAAGTCTTCATAGAGTTTTAGCAGTTTAACTTTGACACTGCTTAAAAATTAGCTTATAATACGTAAATATGAGAACGGAACAAAAGATTCCAATGCCAAACCTAACGCATTCTGAAGAATCTGACCCGCAGGTGGCACTTGCCCTTCGGGAAGCTGATTTGCAGCAAGAGCAAAGGCGAATATTAAGAAGAGTAGGCTTTGGTCTTCTGGCCACCACTTTGGGTATTGGCACTGTTTATGCAGCGATTCGTTTTAGCCCAGCAGGATCATATCTTGATGGTTGGAATGATCCTACCCAAAGATTGTCGGAATTTACCGACACGCAGACTTTTAAGTTAGATAAAGATGCTAAGCCAGAAATAATGGTAATGCATGTTAGCGGTCGTGATGAAATTGTTTTACGAAGCGACGCAAGCTTGGAAGATAGTAATATTTTAGGCACAACCAAGCCTGGATTGACTGTAATTACCTTAAAGGGCACAGGTTATTTTTATTCCACGGCTGGTTCTAAGCCTACAGGCGACCAGAACGCTAGAAGTATATGGTATGAAGTACAAGGCAAAGTACCTCTTTATGATGTAGTTGGGGGTCAATATTTCCCTTCTACTGATCAAGATGGAAACCCTCAATATGCAATAAACCCTATTGTTAGCGCAAACTTTGTCGATACGTCTGGACAGGAACAGGCAGATAGTTCGCAGACTTCACGGCCCTAACCCCCTAATTTATCAAAAACTTTTTATTTGCCTTGAAATAACTTATTTAAGCGCTTAAAATTAACAGGCGATGCGGGATAACCAGTGGCTTGAGGAACAACTCCAATTTCTACTAAAAACTTATTTTGCCAACGTTGCGATTAATAATCCAATCCAGATAAAGTTTGGCCGCGAGGCGAAGTACAGGTTCGGTTCCATAAAGCTCTTGAGGAAAAAGGGGCTTTCGGTTTTCAGGAAAGACAGCGCCCCGCAAAAAAGCATAATTACGATTACTTCGATGTTTGCTAGAGAACACGTGCCCGAAAATGTTGTCCGTTACACGATTTCCCACGAACTTTGCCACTATGCCCACGGTTTTTCGAGTATGAATAAGCAAATGTTCAGACACCCGCACCATGGGGGAATAGTTAACCGCGAGCTTACCCAAAGGGGTGCGGAGAGTTTGATCCGCGACTTTAAAGCGTGGCTTAAGGGCTACCGCAGGGCAATTATGGCGGCGAGGGTCAAAATTTAGCCCTTCAAAAAGCAGGCAAAGGTCAGGCCTTTTTCTTGCAATATCCGGGGTTAAGGCTGACCTTAGCGTGGGATTTAACAATTTCAACCTTTTGTATCATAATAAATTTATGCTTCCTGATGAAGAAGAGTTGGGCAAAGCGGGTTTTTCCCTAAACGAAAACCATCGGCAAATGGCTGTTTGGGGCGCCTTGCTTTTAGGGCTTTTTGTTTTGGCACTTGGGGCCGGCCTTTATTTTTTCAAAAGCAATTCGACACCTGAGGACATTAAGATAATCTCTGCTGCATCGCCTAGCGGTGCCCAGGCACAGGAGATCGTAGTTGATGTTGGTGGCGCAGTGAACTTGCCCGGTCTTTATAAATTGTCGGGGGATGCACGGGTTGCTAATGCTATATCTGCGGCGGGCGGACTTTCCAACGATGCTGATTCAAAACAAGTAAATTTAGCAGCAAAAATTGTTGACGGACAAAAGGTTTACGTGGCCAAGATCGGTGAGTCGGTGAGTCAGAGTACCGGTACGTCTGTAAGCCAGATTGCTGGAGCTTCCATAGGCGGGCTTGTCAATATAAATTCTGCCTCAGCTGCGGAACTGGATACACTGCCCGGAATCGGGCCGGTGACTGCTAATAAAATCATCGCCTCGCGTCCCTACAGTTCCTTAAATGACCTTGTTTTTAAAAAGGCGGTATCTTCTTCGGTCTTTAGTAAAATCAAAGACAAAATAAGCTACTAGTGTCAAAATTCGCGTATACTTTCTTACTTTTGTTTTTAGCTTTTTCTGTTGCCGTCCGCCTTTATATTAATAAGCCGGAGTCCCTTCCAAGAAACAGGGACCTTAAGTTTGAGGCCACTGTTAAAAACGAGCCTAAAATATACGACACCGGCCAGGTGATTTCGGTTGCCAACGCCAAAATTTACGTTGGTCTTTACCCAAGGTATCGGGTTGGGGACAGGATTTTGGTCAGTGGCAAAATCAATGATAGCGGCAAGATGTTTCAGGCAAAGGTTGAAAAGATAGGAAGTGGAGGCGGATTATCGGCTTTTTTAGGAGTTTTTCGGGATAAAATCAGCGGCAACATTAATTCGTTGATGAGTGTAAGGGAGGCGACTTTAATTTCCGGGGCAGTACTTGGAGTAGACAGTATTGGACAGCGGTTCCATGACGAGCTTGTTAAAACGGGGACGATTCATGTAGTTGTGGTTTCCGGGCAAAACCTGATGATTGTTGCCGGAATTTTTATGGCACTTGCGCCTTATATCGGCAGGAAGAAAAGTGTTGTTTTGGCCACATTTGCAGTTTTTGCCTACGCGTTTATAACCGGTTTTGAGCCCCCGGTTTTGCGGGCTGCCTTAATGGTTTTGGTCACAACTTTAGCTTTGTATTTCGGCAGGGAAACCAACGTTTTGTGGACAATGGGGATTGCCGGGGCACTGATTGTTTTTGTGTTTCCGCAGTCCCTATTTGAGGTTTCTTTCCAGCTTACATTTGCGGCATCTTTTGGAATTGTGACTTTGGGGAAGTATTTGGAGGGAGTATTTAACGGATTTGTCGGTCATGCGCTTGCGCTCGACTACTTTCTCAGTCGCGATCAACGGTTGGTGGTTAGTCTCCATAGAACTTTTGACAGTCAAAACTCGAAGATCGTTCCTTCGAAAGCAGTCTCGCTGCGCATTGTCGGAGGCTCCACTGCTGCCACCCCGTTTGACATGATTGGGATATCCTTAGTCCAGAACGCGGCGATTGCAACTAGTGCGTATTTGTTCACAGCCCCAATTATCATTTTTTACTTCGGCAGGATTTCGCCTATTGCGCCTATTGCCAATATACTGGTGGCGGAGGCGGTATTCCCGATGATGATTTTGGGGTTTGCCACTGCTATTTTAAGCTTGATTTTTATGCCTCTTGCCCAGGTTTTGGCTTATCTTGCGTTTGTGCCGGCATTTTATTTTTCCCAAGTGGTAAGGATATTTGCGGCTTTACCATTTGCCCAATATAGCTTTGGCCAGGGAAACTGGATTCTGGCTACTGGAATTTATTTAATCCTCTTAAGTTTTTTATGGATAACAAGAGCAAAGCGATATTAACTATTTCCCTGTGCCTTTTCGTGCTAGGGATTTTGGCGATTGCGGCTTCGGGGAAATTAGGCCGGGTCCGGATAATTGCCTGCGATGTCGGCCAGGGCGACGGTATTTTAATAATTACACCCGGCGGCCGCGATGTTGTGATAGACGGCGGGCCGGGTTCGAAGATTGCCGACTGCCTCTCGCGTTATATGCCGTTTTGGGATAGGACGGTTGAAATGATGGTACTTTCCCATCCACAGCAGGACCATATGGAAGGGCAAATGGCGGTTTTTGCAAATTATAAAGTGGAACATATGGTGACAACAGGTGTTAAAAATGATACAGAACTTCATAGAGAATGGCAGAAAGCACTAGTTGCTGAGGGCTCAAAAGTGTATAAGCCAGTTGCCGGCGATTCAATAAGTGTTGACGGTGTAAATTTTGAAGTCCTGTGGCCGGCTTCAGTCCGGTATAACATTTGGGAGGTTGCACCACCTACGGATGTTAATGAGTCATCGGTTATTTTAAGGCTAAGTTATAGCGGCCAATGCGCTTATTTTACGGGGGATATCCCTAAGGAAATTTTGGAGATGGTTGCAGACCGCAACTGCTCAATATTAAAAGTGGCGCACCACGGTTCAAAAACAGGTACAAGCCCGAGGGTTTTGGAGGAGATTAAACCGGCGGTTGCGATAATTTCAGTTGGTAAAAATAACAGGTTCGGCCATCCCCACAAAGAAGTTGTGGATATGCTTGAAGCGGCCCATTCGAAAATCTTAAGAAATGACCAACTGGGGAATGTTGAGGTAGATTTGGACTCAAAAGGCAAGATAATTTACAAGCAATAAATTTTCTATCAGTCAAATTTTTTAATTGCTAAAATTTTACCCGATAGTTTGATTTTGGGCCTTAGTTTTGATATATTTCGCGCCATGCCAAAGGAAGTTGCTGGAATAGGTTTAAAGTATAAGGATCAGGTTTCGGTGGGCGCTATGGATGTTGCCAGAGAGCAGGATTTGCTTCCGGATCCCCGAGTAGTAAGATTTCCGCGGGTAATTGGCCCAAAAGCTGATGCTAGAGTCGAGGTTACGCAAGGAGATTATTTGGTTGTTGATGTTGCCAGGATTAGGAGATTATCGACTGCGGATAAGTTTGTCGAAAGAGACAAGTTTTCGAGGGAACTTTTGAGGCGCCTTGAATTTATATCAGGAAATGACGTGATTTTGAAGCAGATGGCAGGTGTTGACGGCAACCTTCTTATGGAGTTTGACCATCCGGCTTTGCCTTACAAGGCAGAAGTGTTAGTCCATAATATGGGTGACTGTGAATATCTTCTTAGCGGATTTGTGATTAGCCCTAAGTAATAGTAAAATTTTAATATGGCTCATAAACGACGCTCTTCGCTCGGGCAGCATTTAAACGAGCCCTTTGACCACAAAAGCCTTTTTGATTATCTAATTGTAATAGTTTGTTCTATCCCTCTTTTAACCCTTTCTATGTTGGGGCTCTTGTATCTTCTAAAGATCTACAATCTTGTTCAGTAATCTAATCTTCCTGTTGACATTTAGTATCAGTGTCAGTGAATAATTGATTAGTGCGCCAAAACAAAGGATTCGTCCATATAATTGTTATTCTTCTGGTTCTTGCTGTATCTGGGACAATCGTATTTTTCGTTACCCGAAATGAAAGACTCGCAAAAGCTGCTTCTCCCACACCTTTAGGGAACTTAATAGTTAGTCCAACTTCAGGTTCAAATAGCGGTTCATTTACATTAACAGCCGAAGGGGTAGTTGGCGCAAACGGGGCCCAAATTGATAATGTGCGTTATTATCTTTTGAACCCTAAACTTGGAACTGGCAATAATTGGGGAAAGGCTGATTGGTGCGCAAATCCAAGTTACACTCAACCGGCGGCACCCAGTTACACTGATTTAAATAATAATTGCGGAACTTTTACGTTTGATATTTCTGAATCTTCAAACCCAGGCAGTAATTACCAGATAGTTTGGGACAAAAATACCCATTCGTCGGGTTCTACTTCCTACAGTAGAGCGCTAACTGCGATAAATATCCCACCCGGCACCTACACTGTTGGTTTAAGAGTTCAGGACGTTAACGGAAATATAAATGGGGGAGCAAGCCAGGTAAAAGTGACTATTTCGGACGGAACTCCGGCACCCACGTCTACACCCTTGCCTGATTTAGGCCTTAGGTTTTCAACAACGTATTTTGGGTTAAAGATGGCTCCCGGTGGAGTCGGGGTGAAGGCGTTTAACTTGACAAGTACCGGTGCGACAAAGTTTTGGTTATATACTCCGACAAATTCTTTAGGTATTACCTTTTCGCCTTCCGAGGGGAGCATCGCACCTGGCCAAACAATCCCGGTTTATGTAAAAGTAGGGGAAAACCAGCAATTCGGGATATATACAGGTAAGGTTTATGCCTCATCATCTTTGGTAAATGCGCAAACCGATACCGGAGCTTCTGACAGCATAACAGTGGAACCGCTTACAAGCGATTCGGATACTGACGGGTTTGTAAATTCGGCGGAGTTGAAGATGGGAACAGACCCCAATTATGGATGCAAAACACCTTCGGGTATAAATGCCTGGCCTCCGGATGTCAACAATAATGGTGTTGTAAATTCGGCAGATTCGCAAGCAGTGTTCAACGCATTTTCAACAAAAAAGTATATTGCAAGGTTTGACATGGACGGAAATGGAGCAATAACTGCCCAAGACGCGCAGAAAGTGCAATCGTATATTGGCAAGACATGCCAAAGTACGGTTGTGGATAGTGACAATGACGGCTTTGCCAACGACCTTGAAGCTTATATCGGCACAGACCAAAATAAGGCTTGTAGTTTGCCAGGAGGTCTCAATGCATGGCCGGTAGATTTAAACAAGGATGGCGGAGTCGGGATGACCACGGATATGGTGCAGCTTATCCAGCACAGCGGGGTAAATTCCAATAGTCCAAGTTATGACAGACGTTATGACCTCAATGCGGACGGAATTATCAATGATGCTGATCAAATGATCTTAAAGTATTACGCAGGTAGAACTTGTACACCGGGCACTTGAATTCAAGCCCCCTTTTAATCAGCGGGTTTGTGATAAGCCCCAAATAACTTCCTGGTGTTTGTTGACATTTTCCATATAAGACTTGACAATTAACGGGTATGATAAGGGATCTTTTAAAGGATGATATCGCTAAGGCCGCCAAAAAGCTTGGACTTGACGCTGGTGATGTGGAGGTTGTGCGTCCGGCTGATGCTGTGAACGGGGATTATTCTACAAATATAGCCCTTAAATTAGGGGCCAGGGGCCAGGGGCCAGAGACCAGGGATACGGATAAAAATTATCAGTCGGCAATTGATATTGCTAATAAAATGGCTGATAGTTTAAAAGATCAGCCTTATATTGAAAAACTAGAGGTTGCGGGGCCGGGGTTTATTAATTTCTTTATGAAACCGGAAATACTTGCAAATGAAGTAGAAAATATACTCAAAAAGAAGAAAATTGATCTTGGATTAGCCACGAAAAGCGTCACAGTTGAGTTCACAGACCCCAACCCTTTTAAGGAATTCCATATCGGACACTTGTTTTCAAACATAGTTGGTGAGGCTATTTCGCGTTTGCTTGAAGCAACAGGGGCAACGGTCAAGCGGGCTAACTACCAGGGTGATGTAGGCATGCATGTTGCCAAAACTATCTGGGGAATCCCGAAAATGCTTGACCAGGAAGGGCTAAGTCTTGAAGAGCTGCGCAAAAAACCCCTGAAGGCGAGGGCGTTTTTTCTGGGTCAAGCATATGCTTTGGGTTCGCAGGAATTTGAAGCGAGCGAAGGGGTTAAAAAGGAAGTAGCTGACTTAAACAAAAAGATTTTCGATCATGATTCGAGCATTTATCCGCTCTACGAAGAAGGCAGGGAATGGAGTTTGGATTATTTTGAGGAAATTTATAAGCGGCTAGGCACAAAATTCGACTATTATTACCTGGAAAGCGAAGTCGGCAAGGTTGGGCAAAAAATTGTCGAGGATAACCTTAAAAAAGGAATATTTGAAAAAAGTGACGGAGCAATTATTTTTCCGGGGGAGAAGTTTGGACTCCACAACCGGGTTTTTATAAATTCGCTAGGTTTGCCTACATATGAGGCAAAAGAACTTGGCTTGGCGCCGACGAAATACAAGGATTTTGCCTATGATTTGTCGGTTATTGTGACCGGCAACGAAATAAAAGATTATTTTAAGGTCCTTTTGGAAGCTTTGGCGCAGATTTTGCCGGATTTGGCTAAAAAAACTAAGCATATTACCCACGGAATGGTGCGGATGCCCGGAGGTAAGATGTCCTCGAGGCTTGGCAATGTAATTTTGGGCGAGTGGCTTCTGGATGAGGCCAAAGAACGGGTAAAAAAAGAGTTTACTTCCGTCAGTGACCAGCTGGCCGAGGAAATTGCAACCGGAGCGGTTAAATATTCCCTTTTAAAAGGCAATGTCGGGCAGGAAGTTAACTTTTCTTTTGAGGAATCGATCAGTTTAAACGGCAATTCGGGGCCATATTTGCAATACACGCACGCCAGGTGTAAGTCAGTATTGGGAAAGGGACCAGTGACCAGAGACCGGGAACCAGTTTTTTCTGGGGATATCAAAGACGAAGAATTGAAGCTGCTTAGGGCACTTTGTCACTTTGAAGAAGTTGTTAGTGACGCCGCCGCAGCTTTTGCGCCGAATGTTGTTGCCAATTTTCTCCACGACGTGGCGCAAAAATACAACAGCCTTTATAATAACTTGCCGATTTTAAAGGCAGGCGAGCCTGAGAGGGCTAGAAGATTGTTTTTAACCCAGGCAACTGCGGATATTTTGGCAAAAGGTTTATGGCTTCTTGGAATTTCCGCGCCGGGAAAAATGTAGCTTCTAAAGGTATCAAAAGATACAAATGTATCAAAAGTATCAAAGGTGATGAGAAAAATCCTGACAGTAATTATTGTTCTAGCTTCGATTTTGTTTATCGTCTGGGCGTTTTTTTATGTTAAGGGCAAGGTGTTGAAGCATACGAATGTGTTTGAACCGGCCGGTGGGATTGACCGGGTTCAGGGCGAAAAAACATCCAAAACCCCAATTCTAAGATTTGCCATGGTTGCCGATTCCGAAAACGATAATGACCTTTTAGCCAAAGCACTGGATCAGGCGAAGGGTTCGGGGGTTAATTTTGTGATCGGCCTTGGGGACTGGTCTTCGGTTGGGACAGCCAGTGAGCTGACATCCGCGCGTCAGGTTTTTGATAAATCCGGCTTAACTTATTATCTGACTTCAGGAGATCATGACCTTTGGGATAGCCGAAACCGAGGCGAAGAGGCCCTTACCAACTATAAACAGGTTTTTGGTGAACCCACGCGTCAAGTCGACACAAATGGGGTACAGTTTGTGATAGTAGATAATAGTGATATATATAAAGGTATTAGTACAGATGATTGGCAACTTTTGACGGATGCTCTAACCAAACAGGTGAAATTGAGGTTTGTTTTTGCTCATAAAACTCCTTACCACCCACAAAGCAGTCACATTATGGGCGAAGACAGCCCGCAGGTTGCCGATCAGGCGCAAGGTTTTCTGGCACTTTTAGAAAAAAGTAAGGTTGCCGGATTCTTTTCGGGAGACCTGCATTTTTTTGCTCAGTACAAATCGCCGGGTGGGAATGTTAAAATCACAACTGTCGGCGCAATCAACGCCGATCGTAACTCCCAGGGGCCACGGTTTTCAACTGTGACTGTTTACAATGATTATTCTTGGGACGTCTCCGACGTAGAAATTAGATAACATGAGTGACGTATACGAAAAAGTTGTTTTAAAAAACGGTTTGCGGGTAATTTTTGCCCCGCTTTCTTCCGTGTTGTCTTCAACTGCAATTGTGATGTGCGGGGCGGGATCCAGATATGAACGCAAAGATACTAACGGCATTTCGCACTTTTTGGAGCATATGTTTTTTAAGGGTACAAAGAGAAGGCCGACCGCTTCCGATATATCTCATGCCCTGGATGAAATTGGTGCTGACTACAACGCTTTCACTTCCAAAGAAATAACGGCATACCACATTAAGGCTGCCTCGCAGCATCTGCCATTGGTTTTGGACATGCTTGCCGATATGGTTTGGAATAGTAAGTTTGACGAGCATGAAATAGAAAAAGAGCGGGGCGTGATAATTGAAGAGTTGAATATGTATGAAGACACGCCGATGAGGCGCGTGGGGGAAATTTACGAGCACCTTTTATGGGGAGACCAGCCTTTGGGTTGGGATATAGGCGGCGAAAAAGATGTAATCGGCAAGATTAAAAGGGCGGACTTTTTCGACTACATCAACGAGCGTTATGCCCCGAACAACATGGTTGTAACTGTTGCCGGAAATTTCGATCGAGACCGCGCTTTTTCAAATATAAATGAGCATTTTGGCAAGCAGGAAAAGAAGGCTGTAAGTGGGTTTTTACCTGTTGAGGAAGACCAGAAAAAGCCGGCCGTCAAGGTTGTTTATAAGAAAACCGACCAGGCACATTTGGTAGTTGGTTTTAGGGGCTTGAGGCTTGCCGACCCCGACCGTTATACGGCTGCGGTTTTGGGTACAATTTTAGGTGGCGGAATGTCTTCAAGGCTTTTTGTAAATGTGCGCGAAAAAAGAGGGCTTTGCTATTACATTAGGGCAGACCATGAATCTTATCTTGATACCGGCACGCTTTGTGCTTCGGCAGGTGTTGACCTTAAGAGGATTGAAGAGGCGATAAAAGCAATACTTTTGGAATTTGCCAATATTGCCAAAGAGAAAGTGGACGAAAGAGAACTTAAGAAGGCAAAGGAATATATAAAAGGCAAAGTGATCCTTTCTTGGGAAGATTCAAGAACGGTTGCCCTTTCTTACGGGTCCGACGAGTTGATGGAAGGCAGAGTCAGGCCGCTTGAAGAATATCTGAAACTGATTGATGAGGTTTCGGCAGATGATGTGCATCGGCTGGCCCAATTCTTGGTGACAGAAAGCAAACTGAATTTGGCGGTTATTGGGCCGTTTAAAGATCAAGATCGATTCGAGAAACTTCTAAGGGTGTAATTAGCTTCCAGTAACCAGTTTCCAGAGACCAGGTAAAGGGCAGGCCTTAACCTGGGTGAATCTGGACAAAGGCTTGTCCTTAGCTAGGCCACTACCTATTCTGCACGCAGCTGTCTTTGATGTTTTTGGCTTCGGGGGTTATCGAATCATCGTTTAGGGCCTTTCTTATTGCTTCATCTGCAAAGTTTACAGCTTCGGTGCACTGGTTTTTTTGCAGGTAGTAAGAAGCAAGTATAAGGTTGAACAAAGGGTTTTTGGGATAAGTATAAGGTTGAACAAAGGGTTTTTGGGATAAATTTGGCGAGATTCCTCTGAAATGGTTTTTGCCCTTTCACTGTCAGTTTTTAGGAAGTAGATTGCAAGCTGGCTGCGGGCGAAAGCGTTTTGCGGATCAAACTCAAGCAGTTTTTCAAGCTGACGAACGGCATCCTCTGCGTCTTTGTCTTCAAATTGAAGCGCTTCATGCAGGCCTTCATTGATCTTAGAAAGGTCGACAGGCTGGCTTTTGATTACGTCATCCCTAGCATAAACGTAAGCCACGTCGTTGGCGTAGATGAGCTTCCAGTTGGGCAGGGTGTATACGGGGACGCTAACCGGCCAATAGGATCCCGGCTGGCTGTTTATAATAGTGTCGATGTCGTATTTTTCAAGCAGTTCCTGCCAATTATTTTGACCGCTTGAAAGGGATGCCT
>Ga0075629_111_pt1 | contig 27342 bp, 22 predicted proteins | sample RifGroA1_FD_68381 | JGI IMG/M metagenome (GOLD analysis project Ga0075629, IMG submission 68381) | Microgenomates (Curtissbacteria) bacterium GW2011_GWA1_40_16 | reverse complement strand
CGGATAAAATGCCTGAATACCTAATCTGTGCAAAGTAGGCGCACGGTTAAGAAGAATAGGGTGGTTTTTAGTAATTTCTTCTAAAATATCCCAAACTTCTCCACTTCTTCTTTCAAGGTAATGCTTGGCGCTTTTTACGTTAGGAGCATAGCCTCTGGTTATTACCTCCCTGAGAACAAAGGGCTTGAACATTTCAAGCGCCATTTCTTTAGGAATACCGGCCTGCTCCAAACCAAGTTCCGGCCCAACTACGATTACGGACCTGCCGGAATAATCAACACGCTTACCTAGAAGGTTTTGCCTAAACCTACCCTGTTTACCCCGAAGCATGTCGGAAAGTGACCTTAGTTCTTGTTGTGATCTTGTGCTTTTGACCCTCTGTGAATCGATTAGGGCATCGACTGCTTCCTGAAGCATTCTTTTTTCGTTTCTAAGAATTATTTCCGGTGCCCCAAGTTCGATTAGTTTTTTCAGACGATTGTTACGATTTATGACTCTTCGGTAAAGGTCGTTTAAGTCTGAAGTTGCAAACCTGCCACCGGAAAGCTGGACCATGGGGCGAAGGTCCGGAGGAAGAACCGGTAAGACTTTGATGATCATCCACTTCGGGTCGACACTCGCTTTTCTCATGCTTTCAACAACCCTCAAACGTTTGGTTGCTTTAATGTGTCTCTGGCCGGAAGTTTTGGTGATTTCAGAGCGAAGTGAAACCGAAAGCTTTGCGAGATCAACCTTTTCGAGTACGGAATATACTGCCTCCGCACCCATACCAACGTTTAGAAATTCTTCGGCATCATAATCTGAAAGTTTGAGATATTCTTCCTCGGACAGAAGATCAAATTGCTTAATTGAATTGACCATATCTGCGATGTTCTTGTAAATTTCTTCAAGCCTTGAAATTTCCTGGGCATTTTCTTCCCTAAGTTTTGCCTGCCTTTGGCGCATACTGAGCTGGGTTTCTTCGATTTTTAGTTCCGCCTGCTCTTTACCCTTACCGCCGGTTTTTATAGCCGTAACTTCCTTTTTGGCTTCTTTTTCCTCTTCGTCCAAACGCTGCTTCAAACCTTGTTGCTGCTCTTTCCTTTTCTTCTCAACTTCATCTTCCAGCTGTTTTAAGACTTCCTTTTTCTTTTCCTGGTCAATATCTATGACAAGATAAGATGCAAAATAGACAACAGCATCGAGGCTCCTTGGTGAAATGTCTAAAAGTAAACCAAGCTTTGAAGGGCTTCCTTTAAAAAACCAGTTGTGAACAACAGGTGCCGCTAGGGAAATATGGCCCATCCTCTCGCGTCTGACCCTGGAATGGGTTACTTCGACTCCACATTTGTCACAGATGATTCCCCTGTATCTTATTCTCTTGTATTTACCACAATAACATTCCCAATCTTTCGTCGGACCAAATATTCTTTCGTCAAAAAGGCCGTCTTTTTCGGGTTTTAAGGTACGGTAATTTATAGTCTCGGGTTTGGTAACTTCGCCAAACGACCAGCCTTTTATATCCTCAGTTGATGCTAAAGTTAACCTTAATGCTTCAAAGTCAATTAATTCGTTCATGGTGTTTTTTGAACCTCCGCAGCTTCTTCAAGTTCCATTGGTCCTTTAATGTTGGTAATTTCGCTTTCAACCCCGACTATCTCTTCACCTGAGGCAACTGCCAACTCAAGACCTTTCTTTTCTTCTTCTTCCGTTTTTGGTGTTACCTTTTCTTCCTCAACCGTTTTTGCGCCAACCGTTTGAACATTTAAGGACAAACTGTTTAGTTCCTTTACCAAAACTTTAAATGATTCCGGAATAAGTGCCTGTGGTATTTCTTCACCCTTGATGATTGCCTCGAAGGCCTTCGCCCTGCCGACTACGTCGTCGGACTTTATTGTTAACATTTCCTGCAAAGTGTATGCCGCTCCGTAAGCTTCAAGAGCCCAAACTTCCATCTCTCCAAGTCTTTGTCCGCCCATCTGAGCCTTACCACCAAGAGGCTGTTGGGTAATAAGAGAGTACGGGCCTGTTGACCTGGCATGGGTTTTGTCTTCTACCATGTGGATAAGTTTCATAATGTAGGCTTTACCGACTACGATCGGGCGGTCGAATGTAAGACCTGTCCTTCCGTCATAGAGTGTGGCGCGGCCATCTGTGGGTAAGCCGGCCTTTTTGAGTTCGGTTACAATGTTTTCTTCACGAATTTGTTCAAAAACGGGCAGGCCAACTTTATAGTTAAGCTTATCTGCTGCCCAACCTAAGTGCGTTTCCAAAAGCTGACCCAGGTTCATTCTGGAAAGAACCGAAAGGGGACTGATGATTATATCGATTGGAGTTCCATCTTCCATATAGGGCATGTCTGCCTGGGGAACAATTTTTGAAATGACACCTTTATTGCCGTGACGGCCTGCAAGTTTGTCCCCAACGACCACTTTACGCATCTGGGCAACCTTAACAACGATCTTGGAAACCGCACCATGTTCAAGTTCGTCACCTTTATCGCGTGAAAGTATTTTTATGTCAATTACCGTCCCTTTTTCTCCATGAGGCATTCTAAGTGACGTGTCACGGACTTCCCTGGCTTTTTCCCCAAAGATTGTCCTAAGCAGTCTTTCTTCCGCTGTCAGCTCCGTTTCTCCTTTGGGGGCAATTTTGCCTACTAAAATGTCGTTCGGGCCAACCTCCGCACCAACAACAACGATGCCTTCATCGTCTAAATTGGCCAAATCTTCTTCTGATACATTGGGGATATCTCTTGTTGTCTCTTCGGGGCCAAGTTTTGTTTCGACAACTGATGTTTCGTATTCCTCTATGTGAATCGAGGTTAGAACATCTTCTTTTGAAAGCCTGTCGGAGATGACTATTGCGTCTTCATAACCTAGTCCATCAAAACTCATGTAAGCTATGGTTAAATTTTGGCCGAGAGCAAGTTCTCCGTCTTCAGTTGCAGAACCGTCAATTATGATGTCACCTTTTTTGATTTTTTCACCGGAAGTTACACGAGGTCTTTGGGAATAACATGTACTTTGGGGAGACCTGGCAAATTTTTGTATTGGAATAGTAACTTCTTCCGATTTGCCTGACGCGGATTTTGTTTTGATTATTATTTTTTTACTGTCGACATATATTACTTCACCGTCTTGTGGAGTCCTGACTGCCCTACCCATATTTATCCCAACAACTTCTTCCATACCAGTACCGACTATTGGTGATTGCGGTTTAATGAGAGGGACAGCTTGGCATTGCATGTGCGTACCCATCAAGGCACGGTTAGCTTCGTCGTGAGCCAGAAACGGGATTAAGGATGCAGACGTTCCAACAACCTGCCTTGGCACGACGTCTATAAAATTGACCATGTTTTGGGCCGCGGTTGTAAATTCTCCGTTATAGCGGACAGGCACTCTTTCCTCGGCAATATAGCCTTTTGAATCAACGGCAATTTGTGCATGGGTAATGTAATAGTCTTCCTCATCGTCGGCTGCCAGGTAAACAATTTCGTTTGTGACTACTGCTTTACCGTTTTTGTCTTTGGCAACTTTCCTGTAAGGCGCTTCGAGAAAACCGTAATCGTTTACTCGGCAATAAAGAGCCATATATGTAACAAGTCCGATATTCGGGCCCTCGGGAGAGCGAATCGGACAAATTCGGGAATATTGGGAATGATTAATGTCGCGTATTGAAAAAGCGGCCCTTTCCCTGGCGATTCCACCCGTACCCATAACAGTTAAACGCCTTAAGTTATCGAGCTCTGCCAGCGGATTTGTCTGGTCTAAAATTGTTGAAAGTTGTGAGGAGCGGAAAAATTCATTTATTGCGGAGATGATTGGTCTTGCGTTTATAAGGGTTGCGGGGGAAGGAAGGGGCTCATCTACAGGAGTAAGGCTCATTCTTTCCTTAATGACCCTTTCAAGCCTAAGCATGCCGATCCTAAAAGCATTTTGTGCAACTAATTCCCCAACTCTCCTTAAGCGCCTGTTACCAAGATGGTCAATATCATCAACTCTGCCTTTACCTGCTAAAAGGTCAAATAAGTAGGCAATTGAGGCTATAAAATCGGCGGATGTCAAAATTTGGCTATCTGCATCTGAATTTTGAGAATTAGTAACTCTTTCCTTTATGTGTTTAAGGCGCTTTTGGACCTTATATCTTCCAACCTTGCCCAGGGAATACCTGCGAGGATTGAAAAACATGTTTTCTATGAGTGCCTTAGCATTGTCCAGAATGACATGGTCGCCCGGGCGCATCCTTCTGTAAATCTCCAATAAGGCTTCGTCTTGAGTGCTAGTTGCGTCCTTTTCCAGAGTGTTTAAAACAAAATGTTTGGTGTTTTCATCTATAACGGGTTCGAAAAGTTTGATGATGGCTTCATTATCCTCAAAGCCGATGGCTCTTAAAAACGTTGTTACGGGGAATTTTCTTCGTCTGTCTATTTTAACAGTGATAACGTCGTTTTTAGTGATTGCAAATTCTAACCAGGAACCGCGAAGCGGTCTTATTTCGCAGTTATAGAGAACTTTTCCTGTGGCCGGATCAATTTCCGCCGAGTAATAGACTCCGGGAGCCCTGACCAGTTGAGTGACAACTGCCCTTTCGATACCGTTTACAATAAACGATCCTTTTTCGAGCATTAACGGCAAGTCACACAAGAATACTTCCTGAGTATTTTTGTCGCCGGTTTGCTTATTTGTTACCGTTGCTTCTATTTTTAGTGGAACGTCGTATGTGATACCTTTTTTTACAGCTTCATCGGGTGTATGTTTTGGTTTCCCAAATGAATAATCGCCGAAAGCCAAAATGAAATTTTTTCCCGTAAAATCTTCTACCGGTGTGATTTCATCAATTACTTCTTTGATGCCGGTCTCTAGAAATTTTTCAAAAGAATCACGCTGGACTTTTACCAAATCCAGTTCAGGTAAGTTGATGTCTTTTATTTGGCCCCAGGATATACGCTTGGTCACAAGTTTGTAAGCTTTCTAATAAGTGATCTAATGCAGGCAGGTAATGTGAAGGATCGACCCGAGCCGTTTGGCGGCTTTAAATCTAGTTGTTGGTATGATCCACAGGAAAACGCCCCTACACAACAAAAAACAAAGAGGTACGCAAAAATACCCCTTGCAAAGGTTATGTACTCGTACTATATACCAGGATTATTGTTTTGTCAATATAGTTTTTACTGGAGGTAGGTTTGGATGTTATTGTTGTGCTCCTGGGCAGTCTTGGCATAATGGATTTTGCCTGTAGTGTCATGGAGATAATAGTAATAATCCGTCTGGGCGGGGCTTGCGGCAGCGTTTATTGAGTCCTGGCCAGGACTTGCTATTGGCGCTGGGGGCAAACCTAAGTGCAGGTATGTGTTATACGCTGATTTGATATCTTGGTAATTTGCTACCGTAACTTGCGGCCACCATGTATTTTGTGCACTGACATAGCCTTTAGCATAACTAACAGTGGCATCAACTTGAAGTGGCAGACCTGCGTTTAGCCTATTTATAAATATTCCGGCAATTATCGGTTTTTCTTCACTGGTTTTTGCCTCTTTTTCGAGGAGTGATGCTAGGATTATGACGTCTTGTGGTGATAATCCGTATTTGGTCCCTTTATTCAGCACAGTATCACTTACTTTTTGTTTGAAAGTTTGCTGAAAACGGTCGCTTACGTCCTCGGCGGTTGCATCTTTAGGAATAAGATAGGTGTCCGGAAACATATATCCCTCTTTTGCAAGTTGTATGTATTGTTTTTTATCGAATTTGTAGTCTTCGTTTGCACCAAATTTCAATTTTTGCTCAATTCTGTCTGCCTGTTCCTCAATCCGAAGCCCCTCAGGAATAGTTACCCAAACGTCAATGGCACCATGAGTCAGAAAAGTTGCGATTTCTTTGGAAGACATATCAGGGGAAATGTTAAAGTCCCCCGCTTGGATGTTTCGCGATATTCCCATTTGGGCAACCAAAAGCCTGAAGGCGAATGCGCTTTTTATCAGGTGCTCTTTTTCCAGGTTGGCCGCAACCTGAACTAGTGGCTGACCCGGAGTAATTACAATTGTCTTGGCTGGTGCGGGAGAAGAATATGATACTGGTTGGAGAAGTAAATTATAATATTTATAAAGCAAAACCGGTGAAGTAATTAGTAAAACAAAAAGAATGCCAAAAACAACCGGAAGTTTTTTGATGGCGGTCATGCTTTTGCCTCCTCAATTGTAGCTCTCTTATATCTGCCTATTCTTTTGTCAAAAATAAAAATCCGGTTGCAGGAGCAAATAACTTTTTGGGAATTATCCACGCGTTCAAATTTTCTGGCCAGTGATAGGTTTTTGCCGCAGCCCACACATTTCCCCTGTAAAAGAATCCAAGCCTGAACCGGGGCTAAAATTTTTTTAATCATTTGCGTTTAAATATCCTTGTAATATTATACTTGCCGCAATTGCATCTTCTTTTTTTGACTTTTTTTTCTGCGGCAAACCGAGTTTAACCATAGTCTGGCGTGCTTGTCCAGTAGTAAGGGTTTCATCCTCCATAACAACTTTTATATTTGGTCTTTTGGTTTTAATTAGCTTGCCAAATTTTTCAAAATAACCTTTATTTTTACCTTCAACAAAGCCAAGGACGATTATTTCGGCGCTGAGATTATCGATTTCCTTTATAACCTTTTCAGACACTTCGCGCAGGGACTTATGGGTAATGGTTTTATAAGGAGAAGCAATTGAGCCTTCGGATATTGCAAGGCCCGTTTTTTTTCTTCCGAGATCAATTCCTAAATACATCGCGTTAATGGTAAATGGTTGATTGTAAATAGTAAATAGTTACGACAAGGCACCAAGTTTTTTAGATCAGGCTTGTGATGACAACAAGTCTTTTGAGACTAGTTCCCGGTGGAACACAGGTCATCAAAGTTAATGTCTTTGCCCCTTTTGCAATTGGCGCCAATACGGAAGTATTGCTGGGATCAACAACCTTTTTGTACTGGACTACGTATTGATACGTTTTACCCTCAATTTTTGCAAAAACCGTATCCCCTATTTCCAATTTTGAAAGATCGGTGAATATCTCCTTGTAATTGGTTGGGTCATTAAACTGCGGAAGCACAGAATGACCTGTAATAAAAGAGTTTCCCACCTCGCCCGGCAAAGCCGTGCCCGGAAAATGGGCCAGGTTGTCGTAAAATTTAAGAGTATCAACTTTTACCAAGGCGTCTTTTATTTTGAGTTTTGGAATAGCAAGAGAAAACTCTTCTGGGCGCTCTTTTTGAGGCTTAAGGTTTGTGGTGAAATAAGAAAATCCGTCCGGGTCGGTTGCAAGCTGGACATCTTCGATAAGTGAGGTTTTGGCGGAAAGGACTTTGACCTCGGGGATAGGAACATTTTCGATTTTTGATGCAAGTTTAGGTATAAGCCCAAAATTCCAAACCAAAAGAGGCCACGCTGCAAATATTATTGAAGAGAAGCCGACTAAAAGAATTGCAGATGCAAAAAACCTGTCCTTTTTCTTTTTTCTGATTTTATTGGCGATAGCTTCCTCGGGGTTTTGCTTTATATAAAGTGCGAGGCTCATTTAGCGCTCTCTATTTTAAAAGTAATTTTGTCCTTGTTTGCGGGAATTGTAAAGAAGATAAACAGTTTTGGGGAAAACTCAAATTGGACATTAGTAACTTGAGGGATTTGCTTTATCACTGACGCTGCGCCTTTGGTAGTTTTGCCGGCAATTTTACTTTTTAAGTCGTCGTCTGCGATTTTGGGAACTAAATCTGCATTATATTCACCACTTAAGATAAGTTTATCGCCTTTTGTTTGTGACGTCATTTTTGTGATTTGAATGTTTTGGGGTCTCGCTTCAAGGCTGTTGGTTGAGCCCTGGTTTACGGTTTGGGCAATTATGTTTTTTAAATCTTCTTCCCTGTAAACTGTTGCTTTGGCCTCAACTGTCATATTGAGGTTGAGAAGCGAGGCTTCATCGTCCAGTTTTTTGTCGAATTGTTTTTTGGTAACGGTTATTGCCATTGCATCATCTGCTAACTGACGCCCGGGCGCACTATCCTTTAGGTTTGCTTTTGCTTTCTGGGTCAGGGAATCAAGCAGTGATTTGATAAGTTTATCCATGTCGTCTTGTGAGACAACCGTAATTTGTTTCTGGTCGCCACCAGTGAATGCGTTGTCGTTCTTGGCAGAATATAATAGCTGGTCGTATTGCTGGAAAGTAAGATCTGAGGCTGCGGAAATGTTACCATCCGTCCCAAAATCCTGGGCAGTCACATCAGTTTGTTTCTCTCCCGGAAGCGAAGCGCTTCGGGATGCAACATCAATATCGGAATCCAATGTAAATTTAACACCATTTGAAGAAATTAAAACCGTCCCTTGTGAGAATGTCTTCGGGCTGGTTGTCCAATTAAAAACTTTGACTTGCCCCTTTGCTTTGTCACCGGTATTTTTAGTGCCTGTTGTGACAGCCTTTTGGTTTCCATCAACAGAAGCTGAGATTTCTTCACCGGGTATCAAGTTTTGTGAAGCGTCAAATATGCCGCCTCTTTGGGCAGTAACTTTAAAATCACCCTGCTGTACTTGTGTATTTGCTTTAATTATAATCTGCACGCTGGCAAGGGTTCTTGAGGCAATATAAGTTCCACCTACCAAAAAGATTAGAATACAGGCCAAAATAACCATTAAAGTTTTTTTTGATTTTGAGCCTTTGGTAAAACTGAAAACATTTGGCAACCAAGCTAGAGTTGTAATTTTTTCTATCAGGCTTTGGCCTTTTTTTGTTGCAGTTGTTGCCGGTTTCTCCGGCTCCATTTTTTCCTGCTGCTTTTCTTGTTCACCTTCTACGGCATATCGTTCGACCGCTTCTACGTTTTTAAGCTCATCTTTGGTGCCCTTAATTTCCTCTTTGGGTGCTTTGCTGTCAGTTTCCAAAATGTCCTCACCCTCGATAAATCCCATATCGTTTGCAATAGCGGTTTCTTTATGTTGTGCCGGTTTTTCAATCTGGGTTTCGTCGGGTGCATCATTTTCGGTTTTAAGAGCATCAGTTTTTTGTTCGGCCCCGGTTAATATTGGGTCATGGCCGAGAACATCAGCAGCCTGGGAATAAGCAATTGCTTCCGCGATTTGATCATCTTCTAAAAAATCTATCTTGGGAGCGCTGACAAAAATATCTTTCCATTCTTCCTTTTTTGTTATTTCCTTCCCGAAGTGTGAATCTTCTACTGCCCCATAAACTATTATTCTGGAAGGTAAATCCTGCCCTTCTTCAGTTTTGATCTGGCTGACAAGTTGGGTTATTTTTTCAATGGTAGCTTCCGATCTAGATGTTTTTGTGACTGTAACCTGGTTGTTTCTAACAAGGTGGACTTCTGTAAATTCAGCAAATGAACCTATCAAAATTACCTGAGGAGTTACCGACTCGCGGATTTTCAGATAATGGCTAATTGATGAAGCCAGTGAAACATATGCCTGGGCACTTAGGTCAAGCTCTTCTGCCAAGCTTTTTAGAATAGCCGAAGATTCAGAAGAAAGGTTTTTGCCTTCAAAATAAGAACTGGAAAGGCCGAATACCGTTTGGGAAACATCGCTTTTGGCAAGTTTTCCGGCAGTATCGATTGCTACTGCCGATTCATGGACAAGAGCCTCAACATTCTCAAATGATTTATTGGCAATACCCAGTACTTGAACATCTTCGCCTCTCAACACCCAAATGGCCGCAATTGTTTTGTTTGGGGTGAGAGTTAATGCTAAGTAGGTAGTGTCCTGCGGAGTTGGCTGCTTTTTAGAAAAAGCGGAAAATATATTTATGCCCATTATTCTCGTCTATCATTATATCAGGCCAAACATGCCTTTTTAGGACTTTTTAAGTCTTAAGGCGCCAACGGTGGAGGAAACGTAGGGGTTTGACCCGACTCGCTTGCCTCAGCACCATTTGTTGCCTGGGGCAATTGCCCAAACCCGCCGGTTGGTACTTGTGGTGTAGGGGTTGGCTCAATAACCTGTTGGGTATCCTGGGTTTTGGCGCTTTCCGGAGCTTGCGGTTTTTGTAAGACAAAAAACCAGGCGACAGCTGCAACAATTCCTATTAATACAATAGGCTGTTCGGGTTGTTGCGGAGCGGGTGGTGGTGGTGGTGGAGGGGGCGGAGGTGGGGGTGGAGTCGGATAACTTTGAGCTAAATTTTTATCTTGTGCTAGGGAGAAACCCGGTCGTGGAGCACTAGCTTGTGGTGGCGTTTGCACGGGTGGCACTTGCTGTGGAACCGGTTGGCTGGTGCCCTGAATTAGGTCTTCGCCTGCGACAACAAATTGACCCGGCTCAATAGGGCTTTTTGCAGAATCTCCTTGAGGGTTTGGGTTATTCGTTTGGGCAGTTGGGTCCATGAAATTATTTGAAATTTATTAATCTATTGTAGCATATATTCGCCTAATTCCAGACCCTGCCGATTCCTCTTTATTGATCTTAAAATTGTTTAACTCGCCGGTTGATTTGGCGTGTGGCCCTCCGCAAAATTCTTTGGAAAAAGCTAGTTTGGGATCTGGTGACTGGCCAATAAAGTAGATATTAACTAAATCGCCGTATTTTTCGCGGAACAGCCCGATTGCCCCAATTTCATCAGCTACCCCCTTGGGCATTGTTTCCTGACGGACCGGAAGGTTTTCTCTGATTTTTTGGTTAACCAAATCTTCGACAGATTTTATTTGTTGATCTGTTAATTTTTCGTGATGAACAAAGTCGAAACGCAGACGCTCGTTTGTGATGTGTGACCCGGTTTGATGGACATGTTCTCCTAATACCTCGCGTAGTGCCTGATGCAAAATATGGGTTGCGGTGTGATATTTGGCCGCAGTATCACTTTGGATGGCAAGCCCACCTTTGGTTTTTTCGCCTGCCGATCTTGAAAGTTCCTGATGGGTTTTTAATAATTTTTCAAAACCCGCTGAATTGACTTTTTTATTTTTTTCTTTGGCAAGCTCGACAGTTAACTCAATCGGAAAACCGAAATTCTGGTAAAGGTCGAAGGCATTTTGGGCGGAGATATTCCCGGAGATTTTTTCAAAATGTTTGATGCCAACATCCAGCGCTTTTTTAAATTTTTGTTCTTCCTTTTGGAGTTCTTGAGTGATTAATTCCTGATGTTCGGAAAGACTAGGATAAATATCTCCATAAGTTTTGATAACCATCTTTGACAAGTCTCGTAAAAATTCCTGATCAATCTTTAAAAGGGCTGCATGGCGGATGGTGCGTCTTATAAGGCGGCGGAGGATGTAACCGCGATCAACATTTGACGGTGTGACACTGTCCGCAATTAAAAAGACTGATGCGCGGATATGGTCGGCGACAATTCGAGCGGATGATTCAATAAACACTGATGATAAATCCTCGATTTTTTTCATTAGCGGCAGGAAAACATCGGTTTCGTAAATTGACGGGACATTTTGTAAAACCGTTAAGATGCGCTCGAGACCCATTCCTGTGTCAACATTTTTTTGCTTGAGTTCGGAATATGATCCATCGTTATTCCTTTCGTACTGCATAAAAACGTCATTCCAGATTTCGACGAATCGCTGATTGTTTACCGAGGGATCAATTGGTGATTTTGAAGCTGGATTTGTGTCATAAAACATCTCCGTGTCAGGCCCTTGGGGCCCCGGTTTTTCACCGCCTGTCGGCCACCAGTTGTCCCCTTTGCCGTATTTGGCGATATGGTTTTCGGGAATTCCAAGTGTTTTCCATGTGTCGAAGGATTCCTGATCGAATGGAGCATCTTCGTCCCCTGCAAAAACTGAAACATAAATCCGTTTTGCGTCGAGTTTTAGCTTATTGATCAAGAACTCATACGACCATGAGATTGCTTCTTTTTTCCAATACCCGCCTAGACTCGTCGAGGCTGGCCCGCCTTGTCCGATGCCGTCTCGCCTCGATCCGGCGGAGCGGGCAGGCGAGGCAGGATCACCCAGTGACCAGTTGCCGAGCATTTCGAAAAAAGTGTTATGGGTAGTATCGCCAACATCGTCAATATCATCGGTACGCAAACATTTTTGGATGTTGACCAGGCGTTTGCCCTCCGAATGAGTTTTTCCTAATAAATAAGGAATTAAAGGATGCATTCCAGCAGTGGTAAAAAGCACACGTTCTGTTCCTGCAAGTTCGACTTCTTCTGGTGGAATTAGGGATGCTGACGGGATGATTTTATGTCCCTTACTTTGGAAAAATTTTAAATACTTCTGTCGAAGTTCTAAAGATGTCATTTGAGGTTAATTATATTCGCTTTGCTCATGTAATTTCTTTTAAATTATAGCAGTAAAAAAAACAGGTTGCCCTAAAGCAACCTGGAAAAATTAGATTGACTGTAATTTTACCTCTACGGTCCATTGGTAAGGTCATATTCTGCAAGAAGAACCTGAAGCCTAGCTTTGTATGAATCGGGTACTTCAACTAATGGTAATCTCAAGCCACCCACCTCCATTCCGGTAATATTAAGCATTGCTTTTACAGAAGCCGGTGATGGTTCCGGTGAGGTTGGCGGAAACAGAGCTTCAAAGAGCGGCATTAAGCGGTCGTGTAATTGTTGTGCCTGTTCGTCCTCCCCAACGACGTGGTGATTAATCATTCTGCTGATTAAATCTCCGGTCAAATGGCTTGCTACAGACACAACACCATAAGCACCTTGCCTCATCATTGGTAAAGTGTCCTGGTCATTTCCGCTCCAAATTTCAAAACCCTCGGTCCGATTTTCCAGAATGAGGGCAATTTGAACCTCTCCAGTGATTTTGTCTTCTCCATTTTTCACTTCAGTTTTTAAACCAACGGCTTCTTTATCACCGACAATATTTCCATATTCCCTATCAAGCCTTTCAACTGTTCTTGCTTCAAGATTAACCCCGGTTCTCGATGGAACGTTGTAAAGTATCAGAGGTAAATCGACAGCTTCAGCAATTGCTGCAAAGTGCCTAAATAATCCCTCCTGTGTTGGTTTATTGTAATAAGGAGTAACTAATAATAAACCTTGGGCGCCTTCAGCTTGGGCTTGTCTTGAAAGATCAATACTTTGTGCGGTTGAGTTTGTTCCAGTTCCTGCAATCACTTTTGCTCGGCCGCCGACACCTTTTTGAGCGGCATTTATAAGTATTCTTCTTTCCCTTTCCGTTAAGGTTGGTGATTCCCCAGTTGTTCCGGTAACAACGACAGTCGTTGTGCCCGTATCAACTAGGTGTGTTGCTAACCTTTCCGCTTGTTCAACATTCAATTCCCCGTTTCTACCAAATGGAGAAACCATTGCCGTATGTAATCTTCCAAATTGATCTGCTTCTTTCATGCTGCCCTCCTTAAATCCTGGACAACGTCGCGCATTGTAAAGACTTGGCCTCTTGCGCCCTCTTGCATTCTTCTGTGTAAGAATTCGGCAGCAGCTAGTGTACCGTCAACATATGACTCCCTACCGTTAATTTTAGTTTCGAATCTGTAGATATGTTCCCCGTTTGGATTGGTAACCCATATCCAGTGATAGCCGTGGCCAGCATCCGGATTGGGGATTCCAAGCGACAGTTGTGCTTCTGTATCACGAATGCTTTCTATCGGCGCAACTTCTGCTCCATGTCTTTCAAATTGTGCTTTAAAAGCCAGTGCCGTCCCGCTAATATCCCTTTTTGTTTTTTGATGGCTTTCACGAATGTGAACACTTGAACCCCTAAAAAAATCCGGGTCAAATTCTGCTATTTGGTCAATTTCAATCTGCCTTGAGATGACGTCCATATTCATATTTGGCGCAATAACCGCGCTGATTTCACTGTTTCTGACCATCTCTTCAATTGCATCCCTGTTACCACCGGTTGTACCCATAACAAAGGGTATTCTTCGCTGTGTGTAGTTTATTGCGTTTATTTCAGCACTTTGGGGAGTAGTGAAGTCAATGGCAATCGTTCCTTCGGGAAGATCAAGGGGGTAATAGTTCAATAAGTTAACCCTTCGACCATTATTTAGCCTTTGACTCGTGTTCCTTTGCCTTTCAGAAGTAGTTGCAAAAGGTAAAAGGTTGAACCGGGCATCTTGTGACAGCGCTTCTGCCGTAAGCGTCGCCATATTACCAGGAAGACCGGAAACAAGTATGGGAGTTGCACCGTTTGTTGCTTCCGTCTCAATGTGATGTCCTAAAAGTTCATTCATATTGAGTGAATTAAACATCACATTTATAATATAGTCAAATTTTTAACAATACTTGACAATTTTTGTATATTTTGTTAAATTATTAACAATACATGATCTCAACTACTACAGTTGTCGAGGAGTTGATTAAAAAATCGCCGTTTATGGAAACAGCGATTGCTGAAGACTTAGTAAATTTTTCTTCTCTTGCCCGCTATCTAAAGCCAGAGATTGAAAAACGCCTATTTAAAGATATTAAAGAGGGCGCAATTATAATGGCTCTAAAAAGGGCGTCTGTTAGTTTAAAAAAATCGGTTCCCAAAGGGGATCAGGTTTTAAAAAATTTGGGCGACATTACAATTCGCTCCAACCTGGTTGATTATACTTTTTTGAATTCACCAACGCTGGGAGATGCCCAAAACAAAATTCTTGAGAGAACTGCCGGAAGAAAAGATATTTTTATAACCGTTTCCCATGGGATAAGCCAAGTTACCGTAATTGCGAGTGAGGCGGTTGAAAATGATATCAAGGAGATATTTAAAAATGAAGCCGCAATTTGTAGTATTGGTGGTTTGTCGTCTCTTACAATCAGAATTCCTGAAGAGGCTACAAAAACTCCCGGTGTTTTATATTCAATTTTAAAAGTATTGGCTTGGGAAGGAATTAATATGATTGAAACAATCTCAACTTATACAGAACTCACAATTGTTTTGGGCGCTAAAGATATCGAGAGGGCTTTTTCTTTGCTGAAAAATACGTAGTTAATCTGTTTTTGCTGCTTAGGATTCGTTTTTGGGGTGGCTTTTTTTGGAGAAAAAGAAGTGGCGGCCTTTTTTCTGGATAGCCTCAATTTGTTCTGGCACTTCGCGGAGGATTTCGCCGGTTGAGTCGACTGCTGTCTGGGCAGCATCAATTATTTGATCTTTTCCGTGCTCCAGTTCTTTTTTTATCTCCTTTTTACCCTCTTTTATCTGTCCGGGTGCTTCCTCTATTTCCTCGGATATTGTATCAATCAGTCTTGCACCTTCCTCTAAAAGTTCGTCTTTAATTTTCCTGCCGGTTTTGGTTGCAAAAAGAAAGGTAACTACTGCTCCAAAAACTGCACCAGTTATAAAAGTATTTAGAGAGCTACTTTTCTCTTCGTTCATGTTTTTCCTCCTCCTTAAATTTTTTTAGAAAATGGGCAATGCCGGCACCGGTTGTTATTGCTGATATGATACTGTTTGCAGATTCAATCGGTTTTTTTATTTGTGTCACAAAATCCTGGGTATCGTCCAATATCCTGTTTGTTTTTTTGAGTGTAAGCCTCAGTTCTTTTAAGACGAAAAAAAGCTGATAGCCGATAATGGCCAAGAAGATTGTCAGGACTATTATGACCGTGAGAATAATTGCTTGTGTTGTGTCCATGGGCAAGTATGCTAAACGTTTTAAGTCGTTTAGCGTAATTGTAGGTATACTTTAACTTGCAATTTTTGTCAATGACAATTAACACAAATTTAACGAATAAGCCTGATAGTCCTTGTTATTTTTGCCTTTGGAGAGAGACGTTTGGCGGCTATTACTTCAATTACATTTTTGCCTTCCGAGAGCGAGTACTCTTTGGAAAAATTACCCTGGCCGTCAACAGGCACAAATTGGCCTTCTATTGAAACAGTTGCTTCGGAATCGGTCTTACCGATAATTTGGGCAACAGGAACAGATGTTGTTTCGTCTGCCGGTGGTGATATTACTTCCAGTTTAGGCGCTGAAAGAATTGAGGAAAAAGTAATCCCGATGTAGGCAATGAAGATTAAAATTGCAGATATAAATAAGATGTTTATTATTCGACTTGGAGTTAAAAAAAGCCTTTTTTCTGCCCTGGGGTTTGGCCGCGGTTTTTGAAATTTTGACTCGTCGAATTCGCGGCGGTAAATAGCCAAAACATGTACAGGATCAAGACCCAGATAGTTTGCGTAGGTTTTTATGAAACCTTTTACAAAAGTCGGCTCGGGCAAATCTGGCCAATTTTGGTTTTCGAGTGCTTCGATGTGTTCCTTTTTAATAAGAAGGTCGGCTGCGGCGCGGATTTGCGAGATGTGTTTTTTTTTGCGTGCTTCCTGGAGAATTTCGCCTAGCCTTTTCATTCTAGCTATAAATTAGCTTCAGACTGGCTCTGGGCTTGGGCTTGAAAATAGTCATCCGGATTTTTTACCAATACGTCTCTTGGTTTTGAACCGTCTCCGGGACCTACAATACCTGCCATCTCCAGTTCGTCCAAAAGCCTTGCTGCACGAGCATAACCGATCCTAAGCCTTCTTTGCAAAAGAGAAGCAGACGCCCTATCGTATTGACAAATTGTGCGGACTGCCTCTTCGAAAAGATCGTCTTGGTCGCCGCTTGTGCCGGGTGTACCTTTCATTTTACCGATAGGCATGTGAATCACTTCTTCGGTATATTCGGGAGTAATGCCGGAACTTTTAAGGAATCCGATTAGATTTCTAATTTCGGTATCAGAAACATAAACACCTTGAATTCTCATTGGTTTTGAGGCATCGGGCGGAACATAAAGCATATCCCCTTTCCCAAGAAGTTTTTCGGCGCCTGGCTGGTCAATTATTACCCTTGAATCAACCATTGAAGATACGTTAAATGCGATGCGGCATGGAATGTTCGCTTTTATAAGGCCGGTAATTACGTCAACGGAGGGCCTTTGGGTTGCAAGAACCAAATGTATTCCGGTTGCCCTGGCCATGGCAGCAAGACGGACAATTGTGTCTTCAACCTCAACAGGTGCAAATTCCATTAAGTTCTGCAGCTCGTCGATAACGATGACAATATATGGTAAGGCTTGAAAACCGGAAAGCTCATTAAAGCTGGCAATGTTTCTGACTTGGGCATCATGGAACATTTTGTAGCGCCTGTCCATTTCGGTTGTTGCCCACTTTAGGGCCGAAAGAATTTTTTCCGGCTCGACTATGACCGGAGTTAGTAAGTGAGGAATATCGTTATATTCGGTTAATTCAACGCGCTTTGGGTCAACCAGTATAAGTTTCACTTCCTGTGGGCTTGCCCTAAAAAGAAGAGTGGCAATTAAGGCATTTATAAGTACCGATTTGCCGGAACCGGTTGTACCGGCAACTAAAACGTGAGGAAGCCGGGCAACGTCGGTTATTACCGGATTGCCGGAAACATCAAGCCCAAGACCTACTGCTAGCTTTGATTTGTTGGCACGCATATTGCCGTTTGAAAGAATATTTTTGAGGGAGACCATTTCCGGTGAAATGTTGGGGATTTCAATTCCTACCAAGGATTTGCCCGGAATTGGGGCTTCTACTCGGACGTTGCCGGTTGAAGTTGCCAGTGCTAATGCCAAATCGTTTTGGAGCGCTAATATTTTTGAGAGTTTTGTACCCATCGGAATTTCTAAAGCGTATTGGGTGATAGTTGGACCCAAGTTTACTTCTACAACCTTGGCAGTTATACCAAAACTTTCCAAGGTCTTTTCGATAGTGTGGGCATTTTGCTTTAAATTGCCGCGGTTGGCCTGGGCTCCGCGACTTTCTGCAAGTAGAGAAAGAGGTGGATACTGCCAAATTTTATTTTGGCCGGGGGAATTTACAACAACACTTTGTGTTAGTCCTTCCTGCTTTTGGTTAACAGGCGAATCGAGGTTTCTGGGAAGATGAATTCTCTCTGTAGTTTGCCCGGATTTTGTTATAAATTTTGGTTTTGCGGCCCTGAAAATCAGGCGTTTTAAAGCGCCTATAATACTTGAGAGTTTTTTAAATATCCAAGCCACAACTTTTGCAACTTGTTCCAGGCTTGTATTTGCGGCAATGACACTTGTTGCCAGAAAGGCGAAAAACAGAACAACAAAGGCACCGACCGGGGTTAAAAGCGATTTTGAGACTTGCCAGAGCGAGGCCCCCAGAACTCCGGACAAATTATCCGAAAAAGCAGCAACCAGCCCTAAAAAAGAAAGGGCTGCGCCGACTGATCCTGCTATGACATTAGGTTTTGAGAACTTGATTTTTATTGAAAGTAAAGGAAAACTAATTAATATTACTACGAGAGGCACGAAGATAACCCCAATCCCGAATAAGTTATAGAAATAATCTTTTAACGATTGCAGGGCGCCAGTTTTGGTAAAGAGCGATACCGTGAGTAGCAGGGAAAAAGCAATGAGTGCGATGCCAAGTACGGTTACAATTGTTTTTTTCTCCAGATGAACGGGTGCAGATTTAGCTCTTTTGTATTTACGCTTTTTCATCCTTTTTTATTTTACATCAAATACCAGTAAAAATGCTATAGGGTATTTCATACCCTCACTTTGTGTAGGGTACTTTGTACCCTTTCTACGAATAGGATATTTTATACCCTCTCGATGAGCAGGCTAAATTGCAAGCAATTTATCCTCTCTCCGCGAAGGTATTAAATACCTTCGCTACGAGTAGGGTACCCGATACGACACGATATTTAATATGATAGTAAGTATTCTTTATAGTTTGCTTCGGTTATCGCGGCTTTGGAAACTTTTTCTTCAAGTTTCAGTTTGGCAACTTTCCTGCAAATGGCCTTAATTGTCCTGTCCAGTGTCCTCATGCCTGCATCAAACCCCAACGGTCTTACAATGTGGCTCCAAACTTTGTCTTCTATTACAACATCACCTGCTGCCAACCCGGATGCTGAAAGCGCTCTGGGAAGTAAATAGTCCTTGGCTATTATTATTTTCTGCTGATCCGTGTAGCTGGGCATTTCTATAACTTCAAGCCTGTCCAAAACTGCTGTCGCGATTCCTCCCGTATTGTTGGCAGTTGTTATAAAAAGTACTTCCGATAGGTCAAAGGGGTAATCTATGTAATGGTCAATATAAGCGCTATTTTGTTCCGGGTCTAAAAGTTCTACTAAAACCCCCATAATATCTGCTTTTGCTTCTTCGGTAACCCGATCTATCTCGTCTAATAAAATAACCGGATTTTTTGTTTGAACGCGTCTTAATACTTTGACAATTTGTCCTGGTTCGGCGTCCGGATGGGCCCTGGAACGGCCCCTTAATTGTGCAGCATCGCCCATGCCCCCCATTGGAATTCGGCCAAATTTCCGGCCGAGCGCCTGGGCAATTGAATAGGCCATTGTCGTTTTGCCGGTGCCGACGAGGCCTAAAAGTAAAATGGCCGGCGAGTTACTTTCCTGGCCGGCGGCACTCCTTAAGTTGGCAACCGAAACAAATTCCAAAATCCTTTCTTTGATGTTTTCCAAACCATAATGATTGGAATCTAAAACTTTTTTGGCATTATCCAATGAGAGTACGTCTTTGCTCCTCACGCTCCATGGCAAGGAAACAACCCAGTCAAGATACCTGGAAACTGCATCGTATTCTTCCCCGTAACCTTTACTGGAAGCCAAACGAACTAAACGTTCAATATCCGCCTTGGCTTTCTCAAAAAGATCTTTAGGAAGGCTGCCGGAGTTTAATTTCGTTTCCAGAAAGTTAATATCTTCGAACTGGGCAGATGTGGCGCTCACTTTAGATTAATTAAACCAGAAAACGCTTGCGCCTTCAAAGTAAATGTTGCGTCTTGTATATTTTTCAAAGACCCAGCCAGTTTCGATTTCGGACGGCTTGTGCCCTGCCAGTTTTGAAGTAAAAATTCTGCTAACAATTCAGGCGCCGGATTGTCGTCAGTGTTTAAATATTCCATTACCATTGAGGCTTTAGGGGTATTTTGGGATTTGGGAAATTCAATGGAATCAGATTCTTTTTGAGAACCAATGAATACTTTTGCCGCATCCGGGGAAGATGACATTACAAGATAGTCCCCAAGCGTAAAGAAAGTAAGAGTTTGGGGTGATTGGTTTTGCGGATCAATACTTGGAATTTGTAAGAGGTGAAAGTTGGCATCACTGCCTGTTTCTTCTTTGTAAATTGGTTCGCCGGAAGAATTCTTGATGTTTTTTGGCTCTTCAAAGCTTATCTGGCTGTTTTTAAATATAAGAGAAAAGTCGGCATTTGAACCATACAGCACCAGATAGCTGCCTTGGGAACTATCTAGGTTGCGGTCGAACCAGCCGGAAATATTTTCCGGAACATTTAATCTGGCCTTTACAAACCTACCTAAATTCGGAGCAAAAATTGCAAGGTTTGTTGTTTTGGGAACTTTAATTTTTACTATATCAAGTTGGTTTGAAATTGCCGGGATTGACGTTTCCCCGGAAAGACTAACTGTTTTATCCGTTAATTTTAAATTGGCCTTTATTGGGGTTATAAATGCTAGCCTTGCCGAAGAGGTGCTATCCAACTGGAAGCGGACACCGTCCTGTACATCTTGAGGAATGTTGAGTTTTGCTAACAGAGTGTTAATAGTATCCCGGTCGTTTTCTTGAATAAAAAACTTTAGGTTGAAGCGGTTTTCTTCGGACGTTAACAGCAAATAACTGCTATCGTTTTTTGAAAAAAAATTTGTTGTAAATAAAAAGGTGAGTAAAACTGCTGCCGAGGCTACTGCTCCCAAAATGATTCTGGGACTTGGCTTCATCTTTAAAACCTTTTTGGCCCTCTTCTTGGTCCCCTATCCCTACTACCACGGTTGTTATCAAATCTACCCCTTGGAAAATCCCGTCTTGGCGGACGGTCTACTTTCTGTCTGGCGTCGTCCCCAAAAAGCATGGACAGGTTTAGCCTACCCTGGTCATCAACTTCAACGACCCTTACTTTCACTTTTTGCCCTATTTTTACAACGTCCTCTACATTTTCAACCCGTTCGGGAGCAAGTTGCGAAATGTGAACTAATCCCTCTTTACCTGGAAGGATTTCTACAAATGCACCGAAATTCATAATTCTTTTTACGGTACCTTCGTACTCTTCATTTGGTTGCGGCTCTTTGACAATTCCCTCAACCCAGTCTGCCGCCTTTTGGCAAGCTTGCGCATCTTTGCTGCTGATAGTAACATTTCCGTCGTCCGTTATGTCTATAGCGGCACCGGTTTCGGCAATAATTTTATTAATTACCCTGCCACCGGAGCCAACAACCTCACCGATTTTGGATGGGTCAATTTTAACCACAATAACCCGCGGGGCATGCTTTGAAAGTTGTTTCCTGGTTTCCGGAATCACCTTTAGCATTTCGCCAAGCAAATGTAGCCTTGCAGTTCGTGCTTTTTCCAAAGACTCTTCAAGGATTTTCATCGTCAACCCATTTAGTTTTATGTCCATTTGGATTGCCGTAATACCGTTTTTTGTACCAGCAACTTTAAAATCCATATCGCCCTGGGCATCTTCCTGGTAAGCAATATCGGTGATCGTTACATACTTTGACCTGTCTTTTTTGTCGGTGATGAGACCGATGGAGATTCCTGCTACAGGCTCTTTTATGGGAACACCCGCGTCCATTAAAGCTATGGTTGAGGCACAAACAGATGCCTGGGAAGTTGAGCCTGCCGAGGATAAAACTTCGGAAACGACTCTTATTGTGTAAGGGAACTGGTCGGTTGTCGGAATAACTGGAGCAAGCGCTTTTTCTGCCAATGCGCCGTGGCCAATTTCTCTTCTTCCGGGCGCACCTCTTCTTTTAACTTCACCGGATGAAAACGGCGGAAAATTGTAATGGTGCATGTACCTTTTGGTCTCTTCCCCATACATACCTTCTATGAGCTGCTCCAAAGCAGGTGACCCTAAAGTGACAATGGAAAGCACCTGCGTTTCGCCCCTTTGGAAAACCGCTGAACCGTGTGTCCGCGGGAGTAAACCAGCTTTTATAGTAAGTTCCCTAATTTCGTCAGTTTTTCTTCCGTCCGGCCTCTTGTTGTGAATTAGAATATCATCCCTGAGCTTATCGGTAACAACGTCCTCTAAAATATTGGCCAGGATTTTTGAACTTAGATCTTCTTTTTTTGCTTCTTTTAGTTCTTTATTTTCTTCCTTATTAATAAATTCTTCTTCTAAAATTTTCAGAGAGTCGCCAAACCAGCCTTCGTCCTGGCTTTTAATGTCAAAATCCGCCATTATATTTTTTTCTATGAACTGACGGACTTTACTTTCCGTTTGGGGTTGGAGTTTTTCGACTTTATATTCCTGCTTCGTTTGACCAGCTTCTTTTACAAAATCGTCAATTAGCTTAAGGATGGATTTGCCTGCTTCCATTGCGAATTTAAAGGCACCAGAGACAGTTTTTTCATCGACTTCCCTTGCTTGAGTTTCTATCATTACAGCTTCATCTTGTGTTGAAGCAAAAATTACATCCAAAGGTGAAACTGCCCTCTCTTCTTCCGTCGGGTTGATGATGTAACCACCATCTTTTAAACCAACTCTCAAACCGGAAATGGGGCCACCCCATGGAATGTTTGATATTGCTAAAGCTGCCGATGTTGCAATAAGTGAAGGAATATCCGGGTCATTTGAATTGTCGATTGAAAGAACTGTGATTATTATCTGGACTTCGGCCTGGTAATCTTTTGGGAATAGTGGTCTGATGCTTCTGTCTATCAGTCTTGAGGTTAAAATTGCTTTTTCGCTTGGCCGGTTCTCGCGTTTTATAAACCTGGAAGTTGAGATGCGTCCTCCGGCATACAATTTTTCATCCAGATCAACTGACAGGGGAAAATAACCTAAATCCTGACTTGGATTTTGGGAAACTGCTGTTGCCAAGACAACCGTTTCACCATATGTTGCTAAAACAGCCGCATTAGCGTGGCCTGCCAAATCCCCAGTTTCAAGGATAAGCTTTTTGCCGCCAATTTCAAGTTCTTTTTTAACAACTTTCTTTTGCATCAAATAAATTTAGTACCTGTGGGAAATAGAGGAGTTAGAAATCGGGTAATTCAAACCAAATACTGATTCATATTACACAACTTCCAACCATCTCTTTTCCCAGTACGTTAAAGTTAATTATAACCTATAACTTTAGGAAAAGCAAGCGCTTTTTATTTGCTCATCCCAAGTTTGCCAATAATATCTTTATATCTGTCCGGTGCTTTTCTCATTAAGTAGTGGAGAAGCCTTCTTCTTTTGTTAATCATGGAAAGCAAGCCTCGTCTTGAATGGTTGTCATGAGCATGTGATTTTAAATGGTCGGCAACGTTTGTTATACGCTGGGAAATCAATGCCACCTGAACTTCAGGGGAACCCGTATCCCCTTCGTGGGTTTTAAATTTATCTATTACCTGTTTTTTCGATGTAGCACTCATATTATAGAAAACCAAGTATATAGTAATTATGAATCTGTGTCAAAAGCCTTCGACCCGTGATAGATTTTGGGTGGTTTTAACCAGTCTTCCTGGGATTTCTCAGCAATTGTTACTTCTTCCTGTATGGGACCCGTTTCTTTTATGAAATTTACCTTTTCATTTGTGGCCTGCTCCGGGCGCATGTTTTGAGAAGTTGTTGTGTTTGCAAAACTAGCTTTCCCCGCACCAAACTTAATTAACCATTGAGCTGCTTCAAAACTAACCGGCGTTGCGTAGGCCGGTGAGAAACTTTGGGTAGCATATGAAATGCCTGTGTAAAGATTGAAGGCCACATCTTCGTCTATTGGCAATGCCAACTCTTGTAACAGTTTAGTTGTAACCTCACTAATACTTGCCGCCCCATCTTCTAGAATGTTTATCTGAGCAAAATTTTGGTTCGTTTGGGTGTTATTTATGTTTATTATAAAAGTATCTGAGTTTATTGTTTGTTCATGAGTAATATCGTTTCTCATTTCTTCATTTGATTTGTAACCGATGGCAATTACTAAATCCGGATTTGATCCCTCTTTGGAGAATGAAACGTCGCTTTCGGAAATCCCAAATGAATTTGGTAAGCTATGAACAACAATTTTAAGACGGCTGTCTTGAAGTGAATATGTTACCTTGTCAACATTTGTAACCGCATTTTCTACGTTGATTACAAGGTTTTTTTTATCATCATTTTTTCCTATTTTATCTACTCCATACAGCTTATTTGCCTCTTCTACCGTAGGGCTTTTCGCAATTATTGAAGATGGTTTGCCAAGTTTTGACAATGAAAGATAAAGCGCTAAACCAGAGGCTAAGCCGTCTAAGGCTGCTTGTCGGGAAACAACGATTATAATCTTGTTTGCTTTGGTTATTTTGTCCAGTGTTTGCTGTTTTAAATAGTCGTCCATTTTACAATGGGTATAAATTTAGCCCAGAGATTCTATTATATCCCCTTCTTTAAAGTCAAGATCATTGGAAAAGCATATTCCGCAGTCCTGGCCTGCCACAACAGATTCTACATCTTTTTTATATTTTTTAATTGAGGATATTTTTGATTCTTTTGGCTGTTCGCCAGGAGATCTGATGATTACGTCGTCATTTATTTTCAATTTGCCTTTAGTAACTTTGGACCCTGCGACTTTTTTGCCCTCGATATTAAAGATTGCCACAATTTGGGCTTGACTTTTTACTTTTTTCTCCTGTTTTGCCGCTTCAAACCCTGTTGATACATCTTCAATGTCAGAAATAAGTTCATATATGATTTGATATGGCCTGACCATTACCCCTTCTCTTTCTGCCTGCTGTTTCACGGAGGGGGAAGTTTTTACATTAAATGCCAGGATTGGAGCGTGCGCAAGTTTGGCAAAATTGATGTCGCTTGCCTGTACTTCACCGACCCCGGAGGATACAACTAAGACATTTTGCGGCAAGTTGGCAAGAATTGCCTCAAGGGACCCTAAAACGTCGGCTTTGACAATTATCTTGAATTTATCCTTTACTTCTTGGGACTTGGCAATAATTTCCGAAAGTGAGGCCGATTTCTGGCTATGGATTTCGCGGGTCACAGTTGTATCCCTTATTATGGTTCCGACATCTACTGCCTTCTTGAAACCGAGAATTTCGCACGGTTTACCCGGGGGTGCTTCTTTTATGTTTTCTCCCGTATCACTAATAAGGGCCCTGATCGTTATGGGCTCTCCGTCTATTTGAATTTTGTTACCAATTTTCAAGGTACCTTTTTGGGGAATAACACTAACTACAGCGCCACGATTCTTGTCCATGTATGATTCTACGACAACTGCTTCAATGGGATCATTTGGGAGATTTGGTTGAGGTGAAATTTGCCATAATAGTTCGATAACCTCCAGAAGATCGTTTATACCCTGCCCTTTGGTCGCGGCAACTTCTACAACAGGTACCTGTCCGCCATAACTTTCTATAACAACATCGTGGTCCTGCAAGCCTTTTTTAACTTTTTCAATATTAATATTGGGAAGGTCTGTCTTTGTGATTGCAACAATTATTGGTGTTTGGGCTTTTTTTATGTGTTTTATGGCTTCTGTAGTTTGCGGTTTTACCCCATCGTTTGCTGCAACAACCAAAATTACAATATCGGCCGCTTCTGCACCGCGCGAGCGCATTTTTTCAAAAGCCGCATGGCCGGGTGTGTCAATAAAAGTAATAGGGTTCCCATTGAAGACTATCTGGTAAGCACCAATATGCTGGGTTATACCACCATGTTCTCCGGCAACTACATTAGTCTTTCTGATCGCGTCAAGAAGGGTCGTTTTCCCGTGATCGACATGCCCCATAAGGGTCACTATTGGCGGACGGGAGTTTTCCAACTTTGTGTTTGTCATAGTTTATTGATTTTTTAGACAGCGAAAAGCTTTTCATTTAACTGGTTCTTCGCCATCCGGATTACTATCACCAGTCTCAACAGTTTTAGGTTCGTCGGCAAGTGCCGGAGTATCTACCGGTGAAGGATTTTTATCTTCACCCGCATTAATTGACTGAGTAATTTCTTCGGCGGCTTTTTCGTCCGCTTTTTCCTGCTCATCTGCTACAAGTGGCTCTTTGTCATCTGCGGGTACATCGTCCGTTTGCTGTTGGTTTGAAGCAGGTTGAGCTGCAGCATTCTGCGTATCAGTGTCACGGGCTTCGGCGGGTTTTTCTTCTTTTGCAACGGGCTCGTTTGTTTCTTCTGTTACGCCAAGCGCGCGTTTTGCCTCGTCTTGCAGAGCTTTTTCCTTTGCTTCAACTTCTTTGGGTGTTCCGCTTTTCCCGCGAATATCAATTCTATAACCTGTAAGTTTAGCTGCCAGCCTTACATTTTGGCCTTCTTTACCAATTGCAAGTGAAAGCTGATCGTCGGGAGTAGTTACCTCGGCTGTTTTTTCTTTTTCGTTGATTTTAACCTGCAGGTCTTTGGCTGGCGACAGGGCTGACTTTATAAACTCAACCGGATCCTCCTGATAGGCAATGATGTCTATTTTCTCATCACCAAGCTCGTTTATTACCGCCTGGACCCTCACCCCTTTTTGGCCTACACATGAACCGACCGGATCTACCCCAAGTTGGCTGGAAGAAACAGCGATTTTTGACCTTGATCCTGCTTCCCTTGCAATCGCTTTTATTTCCACAGTCCCTTGGCTAATTTCCGGAACTTCCTGTTTAAAAAGACCCTCAAGAAGGCCGTTGGTGCTTCTGGAAACAATAATCTCCTCGCCCCTTGCTCCTTCTTTAATACCGATGACGTAAAACTTTAGCCTTTGGTTTACAAAATATTTTTCGTTATGGGCTTGTTCTGCCGGAGGCATAATACCTTCCGCTTTACCAAGATTAACTGTAACAACGGGACCTGAAATTCGCTGGACTAAGCCTGAGACGATAGTGTTCACTTTAGAGGAATATTCTTCCAGGATTGCGTTTTTTTCAGCTTCACGAATCCGCTGCAAGATCACTTGCTTGGCGGTTTGGGCGGCAATACGGCCAAAGCCGGGAGGAGTAATAATTTTCTTGTCTTTTGAAAGGGAAACCTCCCCAGTTTGTACATTTAAGTCGACATCAATCCCTTCCACTTCACCGTAATCTTTACGGTAGGCGGCGATTATGGCCTGCTTGATTGAATCGATGACGACTTCAGGTTCGAGACCACGTTCCGAGCAAACTTGGTTTAGTGCCGATGCAAATTCGGTTCTTGCTTGTATTGCCATTTTTAAAGAATCTCCTTAAATTACTTAAATATTATTAATTTTTTAAAAATATCAGAGGAGCGCTATTGGCATGACTGAAACCGCGTCTGTCGCGGTGAAAGGTACCAAGGCGACCTGCTGATATAAATTAAAATTCATTTTATTCAAAAAAAGGCGCAGTTGCGCCTTATCACATTTCAAAACCCAAAGATAATCTTGTGGAATTTTAACAGAAAGTATTCGGCTAGTCAAACATAATTGGCGGTTTTAGGCTTTGTGGATGTACTTTTCCCAAAGTTTTTTAAAGACTTGTAAGGTTAATGTAGAAAGCAAGAAACCAATTGAGGGAACAATGGC